>Ga0214543_1000328_pt1 | contig 75776 bp, 56 predicted proteins | sample CNSS2metaG_FD_160094 | JGI IMG/M metagenome (GOLD analysis project Ga0214543, IMG submission 160094) | Root nodule microbial communities from cowpea collected in UCLA plant growth center, Los Angeles, California, USA - CNSS2 | ecosystem: Host-associated > Plants > Roots > Nodule | place: USA... | reverse complement strand
GGCCATTAATAACCCTCAGGGGACCATCGGTCTCACGGGTAAACGAACAACCACGTAGCATCATTAAAGGACCATCGGTCGAACGAATAACAGATAAAATACCAGACCATCGGTCCATCGGTAAAACAACAGCGATGGCCCTCTAACCTTAAGGGCCCATCGGTCCATCGGTACAACCACGTAGCATCATTAAAGGACCATCGGTCGAACGAATAACAGATAAAATACCAGACCATCGGTCCATCGATAAAACAACAGCGATGGCCCCCTAACCTTAAGGGCTCATCGGTCCATCGGTAAAGCAGCAGCGATGGACCTTCTGGCTTCAAGGGCCCATCGGTTCATCGGTAAAACAACAGCGATGGACCCTCTAACCTTGAGATCCCATCGGTTCATCGGTAAAGCAGCAACAATGGACCTTCTAACCTCGAGGACCCATCGGTAGGACAGCAGCGACAAACTTTATAAAAACATCTGACGGTCGATCGGTAAAACACATCGTTAGCTTGTTGAAAACATAACGTCATTAACCCAGCCAAGCGACCATCGGTCGCGCGGTTATATAGCTTAAGCCAATGAGTATCGGCTAAACGAGTCAATAATCTTCATTAAGGGGTCATTGGGCCGTGATTAAGAAACCCTAATTGCGGGCCCATGTCGAAAGCTATAAATAGGGCCCAAAGGTAGGTTGGTGAGAATCTTAATTTCGCATTTATTACAGCTGATATTCTAATACACCGATCGGCCCTTTCTGACTTAAGCATTGGAGTGCTTTAGACAGGTACCCCGATCGTCATCCCAACCGATCGAGCTGAGGAGTGGATTTCGCTGAAGTCATTGGGGAGGAGAAAGATAACGTGAAGTGAAGAGGTTCTCTTAGTGGGCTCTTGGTCCCTACACCCGAAACACTATGTGATATATAAAATTTGTAAACTATAATCAAATAACTCAATGATTATCTATATTTTCATGTCTCTATTTTCTCTTTTATTATCCAAACATATCATAGTTTTTCTCTTTTTACATAATTTTACAAGAATTGTTATCCAAGTCTCTTTTTTTCTCCTTTATCTCCTTCCAGTTAAACCAAAAATTAATGTGCTAATTAGGTAAATTGTTTTAAATAAAGTTTGCTTAAATTAAACAAATGAAAACAACTTTTATAATAATATCTCTCAAGGTCTCTTTTTCTCTTTTCTCATGTCATATAAACAAGACATTAATTCTTATAAAAAACTTAAACTTAATGAAAACAACTTCTTCAAGAATTGTGGTCAGAGTCTCTTTCTCACTATTCTCTTTCCAACTAAGACTCTATTTCGTTGATTTAGTAAATTTAAAATCAAGTTTGTGTAATTATGCAAATGAAAAAAAAAATAGAGCGATATTCATAAAATTTTGGTTAGTAAGACTGACATGCATTAGTTTGAGGTGCTTTTGTGCTTAAATATACATTTTGTCTATTGAATGATAAAGATGTATGGACAAGAAATGGTTATGAAACATTTATAACGTTTAAAGTAGTTGTATGAATTTTAAATTTTACGGAAGCTGATACTTAATTTATCTTTCATTCTGATCTTTATTTATTTAGTTATTGAGAAATTTTACAGAAGCCCTCGACACAAATGTCCCCTCTCTTTAGATCAGCTCTCAAATAGTTAATCCACTTTAACTTGTAACTCTTGCCAAATTCTAAAAATCCTTTACAATCGAAAAGTGTAAATGGCAGTAAGAGAAAAAGTTATTCAATCCATGGTTCAAATTACACTTTTGTACAAGAATTATAGCTGGAAGGTCACACTCAACAAAAAGGCACCTAGAAAAGAAAACTATAAATGCACTAATAATATATGTGGAATTAATTACTTTTTGTACCTACATTTTTTGGCAACGTCCTCCAAGAACCTTCTCCATTGGCCTGAATGTACTTGGTCAAAATTTCATCCTCTTGCATTGTCCACCTCCCCTTCTTCAATACCACTTTCTCATAACAAGGACCCTTCCCGTATCTGAGTTTTGCAACTTGCCCACTCTTTGCCTCTACTTGAAAGCAAAGCAGCCACAAAAAATGATAAAATATGCCACAAGGTAAAACTCCATCATCTTGCAACTTCCAGTAGAATAGATCATCAGATCATAGCCTCATTAAAAAGCTTAATTTGACATACAATCGTAACTAATTCACCGAGTAAAAGAACACTGCATCCACATTAATATCTAAATTCATCACTAAGCATAGTTGATAATCATGGATTTCCAGCTAAAACCAACAAAATAAATAGCAAGGTACCTTACGAGCTACCATTTCAGGATAATTATCTTGGAAGAGAGAGAGAGTATTTGATTAAAAGCTACCATCGGGTGTGAAGCTACCTTAGTTAGTTGCGTTGCAGCTGACATAATCCTGCTCCTGTTAAAGAGCTTCCAATAAAGGCAACCTGTTGAAAAATTAAATATAAGCCACAATTCCATTTATCATACATTTAGTGTTCATATTCATAAACATAAACTGCTTCATTTAAGAAGCTCTTTTGTGCAATATGAGAATGAAAATAAAGGAACCTACCAATAGGGTTAACATTGCCCCAATAGCCTTCAGGTTGAGGATTCACAAGAGGATCTCCATACACCTCTGAAGTTGATGTAAGCAAAATCTTGTCAGAAAAATTCTAACTAAATGAGACCAACTAATGGCAGTAGTTTGAGATCATTATTAAACAATATCACAACCTTGCTCGTACTCACTTTGCAAGCCTAAGCATATTCAGGGTGCCTATGACATTAGTCTTTATAATCTGTAAAGTAACCACTGTAACATCCCTAAAGAATATTACTAAATTAAGTAAATAAATAAAGAAAATGAATTAACACATCACAATATTATTATTCCTGAAATGCGGGAAAATTAAAATGTTTAACCATCGCGCCATAATATTTAAAATCGTAGTATTTAAAACTTTACAATTTCCAAAATCCAAAATAAAACATAAATGATAATCATAAATATAGTCCTAGCTTAATCCCAGCTAGCCCTCACTCTGTCGCCTGGGCGTCCTTAGCATCACCTGTATCAGCATTTGCTCCCGTGTAACGAATCACACGATCATCGCCATACACAAACAAAAACGGTGAGATGAGAAAAATAAAACAATAGATATATATTATGCAAAATAGGACATACACCCATCTTATTCATCTTACTTAGTTCTTGGCCAAGACCTTAACCCCAAGGCTTTATAGCCTTCAAATCACACATATGGTTAGCCTTGGACTCGGGAATATGATGCTCACACGAACCTGCCCGCTTGTGGTCCTGCCTCTATGAACCTCCTCGCTCGTAGTCTTTCTCTACGGACCTACCCGCCCGTAGTTCAACACATGTGATCCACCAGCCCCGTACCTCCCCGGACGTGGCATCTCTCAAGCGCGAGCACGGAACATACGAACCTACCTCGCTCGTATCCCCACGCGAAAGTAACTGGATATGAACCTCCCCGCTCATATCATCACATGTTATCCACCATCCATGAACCTACCCGCTCACGACACAACATCTCCCAATCCAAGTGTAGTATCCTTGCTCAAAATAACACACAAACAAATCGAGGACAGCAACATTTTCGCCTGGCTTAGCCTACACACCGCCAGGCGAAATCAGTCCAGACCGCCTAGCGGTACTAGCCCAGCGCTAGGCGCCATCGCCACTGTTTTTCAGTCACCGCCTGGCGGAGCACACCTTGCCGCCAGGCGCCACGCAGTACAGGGACCTTTGCAGTTGTTCCTATCGCCTAGTGCACACCCCCGTGCCGCCAGGCGCTACACCAGTGACATACACACTATCTGATTTTCTTACACAGGTTAGCGCACATGAACTTACACCACTAAATAACACCAAGATAATCATGTTCTCTTATTGTTCAACTTCGAAGTGAAGAAATAATGGCACACCACCCTTGGCCCATTACCTATGATCCACATCCTAACTCACTCTAGTCATGACTTGGCATTTAGCAACCATAATATCACATCCTCCGAGGATCTATTTTAACTTAACACTCTTATCACTCAATCCAAGATTCCCATTCTGAGATTCCTTAATACCAAACTGTTATTATCACTTTATCACACTATATTCTCAATTCAATTATAGTAGTCCAGTTTACTCATCTACTTATACCTCTCAAACCGCAATCCATCTTTTCAAGTGAACTTACTCTAGTTAAAAGAAATAGAATTCAATCCTCTCTTAGACTACTTCAGTCTCACCTCAAAGCCTCTCCTACCCTTGATATCACTAAGTCACAATCATTTCAACTCTTATAATTAATCAATCAATATATTCTTACCTCAACCAATTATTATAAATCAAACATTACAAAATTCCTATTTTAATTATCTTTTCATGTCCAATTCATTCACAACTCATTCACAGACAATTTCTTCCCCAAGACTGACTCACCAATTTTCCAAACAGCCTTGTTACGCCGCTACCACCTGGCGGCTAATAAGATGCTGTCAGGCGGCGCATCAGATTATGGGTACAGACCCAATTTTTCTACACCTGTGTTTTCCCTTCCCGAACCCATGGTTCTATTGTCTCGAGTACCACAACCCAACATTTAACAATGCAATATTTCTACAATCCAACACTTCCAACTGAACGCAAGGATCATTAATTCGACTCAATAGAGGGATTACCTATTCTTAACATGAACTCCTCATTTTCCTTCGTCGTTGTTAATAATAGCCTGACCATACGAATCAATATTGTAGCATGAGTCAATCAAACAGCCAAATCAAAGACGAACATAAACATCAACATATCACAAAATTCACCAAAATAACAACACTGTGTCAGTCCTCGTGTTTCGCCTGGCGAATTTTGGCCCATCGCCAGGCAACTCGTGCCAAAACCCAGAATTTGGGTGAACAGTTGTTGTGCCGCCTGGCGGCCATGCATGTGCCACTCTTAATTTCCCTTTAACACCCTAAAACGAAAATTAAGATAAAAATATGTTTTAATGGTTATTCAATACCCTTTACAGCATATTTTTCAGCACTCTCGGCTGCCTTCTTGGCTGCTAGGGTTTCTAAACCCTTTCACATTCATGCCAAGGAAAATTTTGGCAAAAATAGAGCAATTTTGTTCTTAGAAAGGTTTGAACTCTCAACCCTTCAATCACAAAGCAAGTGCACAACCAATTCAACCAACTCATATTCGTGATAATTCCTCTAATTCTAAGATTATATTATCACGTTTCACATTCAAATATACAACATAAAATGCATCATTTAAATACCATACAAATGGCATACATAGGACTCGAACTCAAGTCCTCACACACAATCAAAGTACTCTCAACCATTTAAGCTAGTACTTTTCCACGTCATAGAAATCCACATTCAAAACCTTAAATGCTTTTATTACCCACATTAATTAAATAATTATTTAATTAAAAATATTCTCGACTCTTACATTTCCTCCACCTTTAAAGATTTTCGTCCTCGAAAATAGGACTTGCCAGGAAATAAGTGCGGGTAGGACTGCCTCATGCGATCCTCCATCTCCCAGGTCATCTCCTAAGTAGCCTCATCCCATAGCACTTTCACGGTCCTGATTTCCTTCCCTCTTAGCTTTTTCACTTGCGAGTCTAGAATCCGCACTGGTCTGGTATTCATAGTCAAATCTTCCCTGATCTAGATATCGTCTGACTCCAGTACGTGAGATGGATCTGCTATGTATTTCCTCAACTGAGAGACATGAAATACATTGTGCAGATTTGCCAAGTGCGGTGGCAGGGCAATCTCATAAGCTGCAACACCAATTCTCCTCAAAATCTGATAAGGCCTAACAAACCTCAGAGTTAACTTCCTTGATTTGATGGCCCTTCCAATACCTGTCGTCGGGGTCACTCTGAGGAATACATGGTCCCCAGCTTCAAACTCTAATGGCTGCCTCTTTCTTATTCCCAGCCTCATAATCCACCTCTTTCATATTCCCAGTGAATTCATACCAACCCATTATTCTCAAACCATGAATATAGAACTTCATCTCATACCAATACCATGTCACTTTGATACCAACCATCTCAATTAGATCACAGCCAAAATCATATCAAACCTATCATTTTCAATCCAAAGGTCACATAGTTCTTGCATACTTAACTCATTCATGCTTTTAACAAGGTAATGAAATTATACAGTAGATCACCAGTCAATACATGAGATACAACAAACATCACACTAACCTATGCGTCAGCCTCGCTCATGCCAGGAACCCTCGCTCAGGCAAAAGGGTTCTTTCGCTTAAGCGACAGGCCCTCGCTTAGGCGAGACTGCCAATAGTGAGGGTTGTTGTAACACGAATTCTCGCTTAGGCGAGCCCTTCCTCGCCTCAGCAAGGCCACCCCTTGCCCAAAGGCAAAGTCCCTTGCCTGGGCTGAAAACTGCAGCGACGAGGCAAAATCCTCATGCATTCTCGCTTAGGCGAGCCCCTCTCGCTTGAGCGAGATGTTGTTAGCACTTTGTTAGACAAGAACTCTATAATCTTGTGAAAAAACTTTATTCACCTCTTATTGTTGTTGTTATTCATACAATACATTATATTTATAGACCTACATTTCCTCACCATTATACTCTCAACGGCTATAAACGGCTAACTCATTAACTACCTAGACTTCAACAGCTAGTGCATTAACCACTCACAACGGCTAGTTTCTTACAACGGCTAGTTACTTATAGTGGTTAATACATTTAAGTTTATTAAAAACCCAACATATGTCTCCTCGCTCAAACGAGAGCTCTCCGCCTGAGCGAGAGCTCGAATGTGAATCTGGCATGTTTCTGCAAGTCTCGCCTAGGCGAGACAGGCCCGCTTGGGCGAGAACATGCGTTTCTCGCCATTGTTTCCCTGCAACAATCACACCCACGAATCCACACACCATACTAAGACATTTTATGCTTTCACAATAACACACCAGCCATAAAAATCGCAGAACAGCAATAGAATTGACAGGAAATCGAAATACAATAATAAGCCCTAGCTTCCCTTACTTGGAAAAGTAGTAGCTAAGGCTTCGACACTTGAACCATGAAGAATAGTAGCTGAAAGAGCAGCTTCGAGAGTTTAAAAGCAGTTGGACAAGTTCAAAACGAGTTCACTAGAATAAGCTCTAGTTGGGAACACAAGGAAGAAATAAAATGTACAAAGAGCTTGATTTGGAAGAGACTTACGCGGAGTGGAAGGATGAGACTGAGATTGCTTGGCTATGGTGATTCCAAACCCTAGCAGAAGATGACGGCAACAGCTCTAAGGGTGTGAGAGTTCTGTTTTACGAAAGTGAGCATAGTGGTTAGTGTTAGGGCACATTAGGTTTAATTTTTTCTCTTTGGGCCAGCCCTAAGGCCCACTAAATTAAGGGCAGCTCTTAAAATATTAGAGCAAGAAAAACTGGGCCTTACAAACTTTGAGTCCAATGTCTATGCAAATAGCTTGGTGGGTGTAAGAGAAGACCTTATGAAGGCAAGAGAAAACAATATACAATACGACATCGAGCGAAGCCTCTAGGGCAAACTCCATAACCAATGGGTGCTGAAATCACAATTGTTAGGTTAGAATCAAAACGAGGGGAAATGGCATGACAAAACACACGACCTTTATCAAGGAGACACTTATGAACCCAACTAAGTTTGTCGAGAGAAGGTTATTTTGAGTGGGTGAATCGTGCAAGAAGATCCAACAAACCACTAAATCCAAATACAAGGCTGCATGTAAAGTAAAATAAAGGAAGAAATTTGAGGTTAGTATCAGGGAGTTGGCTAAAGAATTGGGGATCACATTCTTGTGGGAGGAAAAACAAATTATATGGGAATTAGATGAGATGGAGGTAAGAGACAGAGAAATGATGGAGGTCGGACAAGAAGGTAGGAGGAATAATTATAATGAAGATCCTTAACATAAACATTAGAGAGTTAGGTGGGATCAAACAAAGATATCTAAAAGAACCCATCTCCAGGAAGGGATGTATATGATATGCATACAAAAAACTAAACTACAGACATGCAAAAAGGATGTAATCATTTATGGGTGATATTAACATTGATTGGATGCATTTAGAGGCAATAAATAACTCAGGAGGAATCTTAACTAAATGGCACAAAGACATATTTACATGCAATAAGTAGATCCTAGGTCAATGGTTTGTTGGGGTAGCAGGAAAATATTGTAAGCATGGCCAAAACAAAGTGTTAGCAGTTGTCATTAATGTGTATTCCTTGTGTAACATTAATGATAAACATGAAACATGGGAGGAGATACCTAAAGTAAAACTAATGGAAGATTGTAAACAATAGTGTGTATTAGGCGACTTCAATGCAGTTAGGAAGTTGTTTGAGAAAGGGTGTAAACTTCAAGGGTAGTAGTACTAGAGGAGAGATCAAGGGGTTTAATGAATTCATTAAAAGAGTTAAGTAAGATGTCCCAATAACATGAGGGAAATACACTTGGTACAAAGCTAATGGTACAACTAATAGTAGAACGAATAGAGTATTGGTGTCCCTAAAGTGGTTAGATCACTAGCTAGATTGTAAACAATTTGTCATGGGTAGACACGTGTCTGATCACTATGCCATGCTTCTTAAATCTACTTCAATTGATTGGGGTTCCAAACCATTTAGGACATTGAATGTATGGAATTCAGATCAACGGTTCAAAGAAGTGGCGAAAAGGTCATGGACTTCATATAATGGACATAGGAACCCGATAGGCTTGAAAGAAAAACTTAAAAAGCCTAAATAGGATCTTAAGATATGGAATTCAGTCTTTAGCATTATGAGAAAAAAATTATAAGGTAAATAGGTGATTTGGATAAGGTGGATGATGATAGTAACCTAGATGAAGCTTAGAGGATAGAGAGTATGAAGCTAATAAGTGAACTAAAATTGCTATTTGAAAAAGAAAGTTTAATTCTAAATGAAAAGGCGAAGGTTGAACAGTGGGAGAAGTTAGACCGTTATTCAAGACACAAGTGCAATTCATACTCAAAGCCAACGAGTCTCTCATTGATTTTGTGTGTAAAGTAGAGAATTGTATCCTTTCAAGTGTTTAAAGTGTTTTATCTCCTAACACATACACAATTTTCCACTTAGCCTTGTATTTCATTTTCAATTACCATGAACAACACAATTGACACAGATCACTAAGGTTTTTTTGTGCTTGTAACATGGTTGGGCTACCAAAGGACTTTGTTTTACAAGATCAACAAGACTTACCACTAAAAAGGAAATCAAACAACAAGAATATACACGTTCCATGAGTCTAACTATTTTCCCACAATGTTTTTCTCTTCTCTTTCTTTTTATTGTAGCCTTTTTCATTTTTCTTCATCACTCGCCCTTTCAGTACAAATTTTATTCACTTAGTTCATTGCATTATTTTTCTTTTGTTAAGGTATCACAAATCATTCTGCATTTTTAGATATGTTTTTAACATACCTCAACTTTTTTCTTTTTCTTGTGTGTTCCCCAATTTTCCTTCATGACAGACACACTTTGCATCTTCTCAACATTGAGATGTGTTTAATTACCTACATATATATAAAAATGTAATTTCTTAATATTTTATAATTGCCCATGACTTAAAAATAGTCTACTTATTATTTAATAAGTAAATCACTATTTGGTTTAAGAAAAAGTATCGCCTTTCACATTAATCTCTGGAAAAAAAATTAAATAAGTGTGACATATACAATTTATGAGAATTTATTAATCTCTGTGAGATAAGCAAGCTTTGACAACTATCTTTTTTTTATTCAACTAATGTTCCTAACTTTTTATCCAACAAACATGTTCCTGCAGAGAACAAACAAGATAAGTTAGGCACAAGCGTCACCTTACCCATATAGTTCGCTATCTCCTCAGTTGGCTTCTTCCCGGTTGATACATGTCGGCTTAGACCCAGGAGGGGTACCTGTAGAAGGGGCTCTGAAGCTCAAGTAAGTCAAAGCTCTCAGAAGGTCAAATCAGTGATTAATGGAGTAATGAATGCGTACCTTTAATTAATGGGGTCCACGTGTATTTATAGAGCATTAATTATGTCTGGTTATGACATGGGTCGGGCCTTGGTTTGGGCCTCAATTTGGGTTGTAAGTAGACCTAGGCCTTGGCCTAGGCCCTTAGTTCGACTATTATGGGCTCAGTAGATGGTAGGAGGGATTTCATTTTGCTAAGTCTTTAGGAGCGGTCTGATCTGGTTACTTCTCAAGTTGTCGGATATCGTCCTTGTCCGTGCACTGTCCTAGGTTGGTCGTTCTGTTGTTAGTTTAACCTTTGTTCAGTTACGAGTTTAAGTCCATGATGGCTCAAGTTGTGTACTTGGGTTGTTTCTGGCATATACGTAAGGGTTGTCATTTATATGGTTAGGTTGACCAGGTCTACATGGTTAAGTTGACCAGGTCCAGTACATCAATCCCCTAGCCTTTGCCGATACGATGTGTCGGTGAAGCATGATATGTATTGATGTGCTAGTCGGGATCGGCTAGGTGTGATACACCAGTCCCCCAGCCTTTAAGTGTGATAAACAATGTTAAGGCTAGAAGAAGCGAAGAGGTTTGTGGCAGTTGAAAAGGTTTGTGGCAGTTGAAAAGGCGTCAAAAGGTTGACTTAGGGGTTTGTCGCCGCCATTTTGGTACTTTGTGATGATTGAAAAGAGTTATGTTTTTGGCGGGAAAGGGTTATGACGCTTGAAATTCGTGTGTATAAATGAAGATGATGTTGGCGGTAACGAGGTGGTAATGGAAGAGACCGAGCAGAAGGCAGCTTAGGATTTTTACTTTAATATTTCCAATCTGGTTTAATGATTCTAAGTCTATAATAACTCGTACATTGCTTTATTTTGATGTTTGATATGAATGTCGGTTACTTCTTGGTTAATTCCTCGTTATATTTGTGTATGTATGAGGTGTTCGTTTGCGTGCACTATTGTGTGTGAAGGGTGTTCGACCCAGGCCGCTTACTTGTGGTAAGGGTGGGGAACTTAAAACGATTAGCAACAAGTTAAGGGTGTTTGACCCTGGCCGCTTACTTGTGGTAAGGGTGGGGAACTTAAAACGATTAGCAACAAGTTAAGGGTGTTCGACCCATGCCGCTTACTTGTGGTAAGGGTGGGGAACTTAAAACGATTAGCAACAAGTTAAGGGTGTTCGACCCAGGCCGCTTACTTGTGGTAAGGGTGGGGAACTTAAAACGATTAGCATCAAGTTAAGGGTGTTCGACCCAGGCCGCTTACTTGTGATAAGGGTGGGGAACTTAAAACGATAATGAAAGTGAAACAGAGAAAAGATGTATAGTTGAGAACCCTTCATTTTATTCATTGAATCTGGGGTGCCTCGTTAAAACCTCCCTAGCCAAAACCCTCCTTAGGGAAAAAAGACCGGGTGAGGAAAAAGAGTACACCCAGGGTTACAAGTATTCAGTTTAATACAATGTGGATTTAACTAAAGTAGAATTTGAGGTGGGACACATTTCAGGTGTTGGGGATTTCTTCTCTAGATAAGTATTCTAGGCGATAAGCTCCTCCTCTTGTGTCTTCGCGTATACAGTATGGGCCATCCCAGTTGGCGGAGAATTTTCCATCCTTCTTTCTTGCACTGCTGGCCATTCTCCATACTAAGTCCCCGATTGCGAATGATCGTGGGCATAGGTTTGCGTTATACTTTCTGGCAGCTCTTCGTTTGGCAGCTAAATTGTATATCTAGGCTTTTTCTCTGAGTTTGGGTAAGAGGTCGAGATGAGTGGCCATGTTTTGGTGGTTGTGGGTTAGGTCGTATAGTTCTCGGCGCAGGGTGGGTTCGCCAATTTCAACCGGTATCATGGCGTCTGCACCGTAAACTAGGCTGAATGGGGATTCGTTTGTTGATTATTTGGGGGTGCACCTGTAAGCCTATAGCACTTCTACTAACTCTTCGGGCCATCGGCCTTTGGCGCTATCTAATGTTTTGCGCAGTTCCACTAGTAACCTTTTTGGCCGCCTCTGCTTGTCCATTAGTTTGTGGGTGTTCTACAAAACTTGTGATGTGTTTGCTGCCCAGGCCAGTGTAAAATTTGGCTAGCTCTTTATCTATAAATTGTCGGCCATTGTCTGTGATGATGGTATATGGAACACCATATCTGCATATAATATCCTTCCAAACAAACTGTTGAACTTGCTGGGTCGTGATGGTGGTTAGTGGTTTGGCTTCTATCCATTTGGTGAAGTAGTCGACGGCTACAATTAGGAACTTCACTTGCCCCTTGCTGGGTGAGAAAGGGCTGAGGATGTCCATTCCTCATTTAGCAAAGGGCCATGGGGATAGTATGTGATGGAGTTGTTCTTGCTTCTGGTGGATGAGCTTGCCATGTTTTTGGCATGGCTTGCACTTTCTGACATAGTCCTGGCAGTCTGCTTCTATAGTCGGCCAGAAGTATGTTGCTCTAAGGACTCTGGTAGCCATGGTACGTGCGCCGGAACGGTAGCCACAAATGCCTTCGTGTAGCTCTTTAATAGTATATTGTGCTTGCTCTGTCGTGACACATTTGAGAAGAGATTGGCCGTATCCGCATTTGTAAAGGTTATCACCTATCATGGTATACCTAGCGGCCTTAGCCAGCCAAGTTTTGTCCGCATCTTGTGGGTGGTTGCCAGTTTTTAAGTATTGGATGTAGGGGGTGGTCCAGTTATGGCTTTTGGAAGGGGTGGGGTTGTCAGTTGAGGCATGGGTTAGGTTTTGGCAGGTATGTGTGATGGAGGGTGTAGATAATGTTTGTTGTAATAGGGATCGGTGGTGGCTTTTTAATTTGGTGTTGGCCAATTTGGAGAGGATGTCGGCTCTGATGTTGTCAGTCCGTGGGATGTGTTCGATGCGTACTCGTTCAAAGGCGGATTGAATGACTGTACGGACCAGATGGTAATATTGTAGAAGGATAGGGTCTTTAATCTGGAACTCGTCATTGAGGTGCCCTACTGTAAGCTTGGAGTCGGTTTTGCACGTTAGGATCTTGACGCCTACTTCACGGGCAAGGGAAAGGCCAGCGAGGATAGCTTCGTATTCAGCTTGGTTGTTTGATGTTTTGAAGGCAAAATGAATGGATTTTTCGATGAGGATGTCGTTAGGCCCTTCTAACATGATGCCAGCACCGACACCTTTTGGATTTGAGGAACCATCTACATGAAGCGTCCACTGGTCCTCTATGGGTGTGTGCTGGAGGTCATTGACAAAATCTAAAAGACATTGAGCTTTAATGGGACCATGGGGTTCGTAGCGAATGTTGAATTCCGACAGCTCGACGGCCCAGGATGACATCCGTCCGGCTAGATCTGGTTTTTGAAATATTTTTTGGATTGGGTAGTCGGTTTTGACGATGATGCTGTGGTTTTGGAAGTATGGGCGTAGGCGACGGGCTGCGTGGATTAAGGATAGGGTCAATATCTCCACCATTTGATATCTGGTTTCGGGATCTTACAACGTTCTACTAACAAAGTAGACAGGATGTTGCGTGCCTTCCATTTCTTGGACGAGCACGACGCTGACGGTGTGGTCGGTGGCTGTGATGTATACGAGGAGGGGTTGGCGAGTGTCCAACTTGTGGAGGATAGGTGGTGAGGTCAGAGTTGTTTTCAGTTTTTGGAAAATTTGTTCACAATCGTCAGTCCACGTGAACCGAGTGGATTTCTTTAGGAGTTGGATTATGGGTTGGGTTTGTTTGGCCAGTTTGGGTAAGAAGCGGGAAATAGCTGTGAGGCGGCCTATGAGGCGTTGGACCTCTTTGATGGTAGTGGGATTGCGCATCTCGATAATGGCCTTGCATTTTTCGGGATTGGCTTTTATGCCGCGTTGGGTCAACATAAACCCAAGAAAGTTACCACGGTCGACGCCGAATACACACTTGTCAGGGTTGAGGCGAAGGTTGTATTGGCGTAGCGCGGAGAAGATCGCTGAGAGGTCCTCAGCATGTTGGTGGTGGCTTGGAGACTTGACAACCATGTCGTCAACATATACTTCGACACATTGTCCCCTTAGGTGGCTGAAAACCTTGTCCATTAGACGTTGGTAGGTTGCTCTAGCATTCTTAAGACCAAAAGGCATAACTCTATAGAAGTAGTTGGCATTGTCCGTGATGAAGGCGGTCTTGTGCATGTCAGATACAGCCATGGGGATTTGGTTGTACCCAGAATATGCATCCAAAAAGCTAAGTACTTTATTCCCTGCCGCGCCGTCAACGAGTCGGTCGATATTGGGTAAGGGGTAGGCATCGCGAGGGCAGGCCTTGTTCAGATCCGTGTAGTCTACACACATCCCCCATTTGCCATTGGCTTTCTTCACCAAGACTACGTTAGAAAGCCAAGTGGTGTACTGAGCTTCTTCTATGAATCCTGCATTCAGTAACTTGTCGACCTCAACCTTAGTCGCTAGGCGGCGTTCTTCGCCGAGTTTACGTTTCTTCTGGGATACGTAGTGGGCTTCTTTGTAGATGGATAGTTTGTGGGATGCTACTAGAGGGTCCAACCCAGGTAGGTCAGCAGTTGACCAGGCGAAAAGGTCTGTGTTATTGACGAGGATGGGTGTGATGATGGCACGCTCTTCAGAGTTCAAACCGGTGCCTAGGTTGATGGAGTAGACGTTGGGAAGCTCGAGAGGGGAGGTCTCCTCAATTGATTCGAGACGAACATCTAGGCCTACTCTGGGGTCGAGATCTTCGCTTGATAGGGCGATGCCAGAGCCAGGTGGTCGCTGAATGTGGTTGGTTTGTTGAATTGGGAGTTGTGGGCGCAGGCTGGCCATGTAGCATTCGCGCGCCAGGCACTGGTCGCAGTGGACGGTGAGGATGTCACCAGAAAGGGAAGGGAACTTCATGGCCAAGTGGGGGGTGGAGACGACAACGCCAAGGGTGTTGAGGGAAGGACGACCTACGAGGACATTGTAAGATGTTGGCGCGTCGACAATAAGGAAGCGGATTGCAATTATTTGGTTTGGGTTCCCTCACGAAACACGGTGTGGAGGTCGATGTAGCCGCGGGTGGATACTTGCTCGCCAGAAAAGCCATAGATTGGTTCGTCATACGGGACCATAGTAGTGTCCGAGAGTTGGAGTTTTTGGTAGGTGGCCCAGTAGAGGATGTCGACGGAGCTGCCTTGGTCGATAAGGACTTTCTTAACGGCGTAGTTTTCGATTTCAACATTGATGATTATGGGGTCATCTTGTTGATGGTCGAGGCCATGAAAGTCGTCATCTGTAAAGATGATGGGAGGCATACGGCGTCTGTGGTGGGAATTGGTGATATGATTGATGGATTGGATATGGCGGAGGTGTTTCTTTCTGGCAGAAGAGGTGGATCCTCCGCTAGCGAAACCGCCAGAGATGGTGTTGATGGTGCCACGTAGGGAGGAGGGGGTCGGCGGGGGTGATGTCGGTGCGGGCCGGTGCGGGTTCCTGGTTAGCGGGTTGGGGTGGGCATCTGTCGTGAAGAGAGTCGTGTGGAGGGCGTCTGTGGTCAGATCGAGGGGGGTGGCAGGATCGAGAGGAATGATCATCTCTATGAATGTAGCGACGAAAGTGACCGGCATGGACCAGTTTTTCTATCTTATCCTAGAGTGCTTTGCAGTCTTCTGTAGTGTGGCCATGGTTGCGAGGTAGCGACAATATTTGGTCATATCAGCATTAGGAGGTGTGGTTGTCTTGCGTGGTGGAGGGATAAGGTCAGCTTGTAAGGCCTCATCGAGGATGCGGGAGCGGGATACGGTAAGAGGGGCATATCTGGTGAAGCGAGATTGGCGAGGTTCGTGTGGGCGGGTGTCAGGGCGGGGAGGTGGCGGGGTAGGGTTGGCGGTGGTGGCTGCATAGTCATTACAGAATTTGGTATGGAGAGTTTGCATCTCCTCCATGCGCACATAGTCGGCTGCACACAATTTTAGTTCGTGCATAGAGGCAGGTGGGTGGAGGTAGACATTATTGGCGAAGGGGCCGGATTGTAGGGTAAGTGCCATGCACTGGATGATCATCTCCTGGTTGAGGTGTGGGGTGCGAAGAGCTGCCTTACTGAAACGATCTATGAACGCTCTGAGTGGTTCGCCTTGTTCCTGTCTAATGCCCAAGAGGGAGATTGTGGTAGTTTGGTGTGGACGGTTGCCAACAAAATGGGTGAAGAACATGTGGGAAAGAACGTCGAAGCTGTCGATGAAGTAAGGCGGAAGGGTTGTGAACCATTCTAGAGCAGGGCCCTTGAGGGTGGTGGGGAAGGCTTTGCAGAAGATTGCGTCTCGGGACGTGTACAGGGCGACATGGGTGATGTAGACTTTGAGGTGCGCGTCAGCGTGAAGGGTTCCCACTGGGCAGGAAGAGGTGTGTTGGCGATAAAGTCGGTGAAGGGGTGAAGGGGTGGCGACGTCTTGGCTGATAGGGAGGGAGTCGGTGGGGTGGGATTGGATGGTTGATCATAGCGGGGAAGGTGGAGGTAAGGTTGTGAGGGGGGATGTGGTTTGTTGGAAGGTATTGCGGGTTGCATGGCGGAACATGTGTGGTATGTAGAGTGATGGGTATGTTGTAGGGGATTTGGGTGGTAGGGAGGGTAGCGGCAAGGGTTGGGGCTGCGGTATGCCCTGGTTGAGTGGGATGGGTGGATGGAATGGGTGTTTGTTGGTGGTGGTGAAGGTGTGAGGGGTGGGGTTGTATTCGCTTTCCTCCTCTGTGGGCTGGAAGGCCGGGGACCTCGCAGCCTTAGAGGCTTCCTTGGCCTTTCCCTTCAGGGTGGGATCAACTTCAATCTTTCGCCTGAGGCGAGAGTTCTCTTGCCGTAGCGCCTCCATCTCATCAGCGTTGCGTTTCTTCAGATCTGTTAGTTCTTGTTGCATCTTTGCCTGGCCCTCTAGGATGGCAGCTAGGTTAGGGGTGATGCCAGCAGGTCCTGAGGAACCAGCATGCGCCTGCTTGTTCACTCCAGCTCTACTGCGGGTGGAAACCATCTTCGGAGAAAAATGGGTACTAAAGGTGTTCGTCTTGTGCCCCGTGGGCGCCAATTGTTCTGCAGAGAACAAACAAGATAAGTTAGGCATAAGCGTCACCTTACCCATGTAGTCTACTATCTCCTCAGTTGGTTTCTTCCCGGTTGATACATGTCGGCTTAGACCCAGGAGGGGTGACCTGCAGAAGGGGCTCCGAAGCTTAAGTAAGTCAAAGCTCTCAGAAGGTCAAATCAGTGATTAATGGAGTATTGAATGCGTACCTTTAATTAATGGGGTCCACGTGTATTTATAGAGCATTAATTATGTTTGGTTATGACATGGGTTGGGCCTTGGTTTGGGCCTCAGTTTGGGCTGTAAGTAGACCTGGGCCTTGGCCCAGGCCCTTAGTTCGACTATTGTGGGCTCAATAGATGGCAGGAGGGATTTCATTTTGCTAAGTCTTTAGGAGCGGTCTGATCCGGTTACTTCTCAACTTGTCGGATATCGTCCTTGTCCGTGCATTGTCCTAGGTTGGTCGTTCTGTTGTTAGTTTAGCCTTTGTTCAGTTACGAGTTTAAGTCCATGCCGGCTCAAGTTGTGTACTTGGGTGGTTTCCGGCATATACGTAAGGGTTGTCATTTATATGGTTAAGTTGACCAGGTCTATATGGTTAAGTTGACCAGGTCCAGTACAAAACACATAACTCAGATGTTATAAGTAGTTAAGTTCGTATTCATCAATAATAAAATTATTTATGATAATTTTAAAGTTATTATGCCTTTGAAAAATTAAAAGATCAATTTTACATGAAGTTATTCTATTAAAAAAGATAATATATTAATTTATTTTTCACTTTAAAAATATATTAAAAAAGATAAATTTTTATCTTTAACATAATTATCAAATTATTTCACTAAACACATCATATTCAATCTCTCACCCATTAATTAGTTACACTTATTTAATTTGCATCATTTTTCTTTCTTATAGTCATATTATGATATCTTTTAATGTTTCATTTGGTTGTGTTTAAAAAGGAAATATAGGGAAAGAGTGAGAAACTAAAGGTTAAAAGGGGAAGATGTAAGGCCCACTTATGTTTTCTGCCCCAATTTTAAGGATCTATCCTAATCACATGGGCTTGGTCCATAGGGTGTCAAGGCCCCTAAAGCAGCCAAGAACCCTAATTCTGCACTCACTTGCGAAAACAACCACCTTACACTCTCCTTTGAACTGCTTTCAGAAGCTCTGCTAGGGTTTGGACCTCCTTCCTCTTCCTGCTAACTCGACTCCCTTACTGCGTCACGTAAGTGGTCCTTAACCAGTACACTCATTCCCTTAGTCGTATTTTCGTGTTTTCAGTTAGGGTTCACTGTAGGGAGCTTGTTTTAAATCTGTTCCACTATTTTTCAGCTCTCGAATCCACTCCTAGAGCAACTATGCTTAACTTTTTGGGTGTCGAAGTCTTCTACTAGCCCTTTCCAGGTAAGGGAAGCTAGGGTTTCGTATTTTAAATCTATTTTTGCCTATTTTTGGTTCTGTTTTACGTTTTTGGTGCTTGTGTGATGTCTATGATGGAATGAATATGCATGATTTGTTGTTTGGATGAATCTCTAGTTTTGCAGGCGTAGAATAGTGAGGGAGAACTGCTGTCTTCGCCCAAGCGAGCTCGTCTCGCCTAGGCGAGAGTAGCAAAAGCTAGCCCAAGGGTTTTAGCTCAAACACTCGCTCAGGCGAAAAAATTGAGGTTTGAGCGAAAAACCATCTCGCTCAAGCAAGATGGTCTCATCTAAGCGAGAGTTCACGAAACCCCTAGGACCTCTGTTCGCATTCTTACCTAAGTGAGAGTCTGCAGCTTGAGCGAGAGCACTCCTATCGCCTGAGCAAGGGCTCCTAGCTTAAGCGAGACCTGACGCAGATTTCACTATTTTCCCACATGATTGGTATTACTTGTATATTTGGCTGGTTTGCTATATTCAAAGTATGAAGTATGCGAATATGCATGAAATCTCTAATGTTATAGGCTAGATTGATGAGTTTTGTATGACCTTGGCATGGAAAATGAATGGGATGGTTTGTTATAAATGTTGACATGGAATTGGTATGCTAAATGACTTTATGTTGGTTTGAGAAACATGATTTTGGTGTGGTCAGGACGTAATTCCATGATGGTTGCGTGGTGATGCCTCATTGGTTAGGTCGTAATTCAATGGATCTCTAAGTGAGATCTCATGGTGGTACCTCATTGGTTAGGACGTAATTCCACGATGGTTGCGTGGTGGTGCCTCACGGTCAGGACGTAATTCCATGACCCCTGTTAGTGGAAGTTCATGGTGGTGCTCATACTTAAGACATAATTCCAAGAAGTTCGTAGTGATGCCTCATTATATAATTTAGTAAGGATTCAAGTAAGGATTACATCCTAACACTCTAAAGAGTCAGTTAGTCTCACGTAGAACGTACTAACTCAAGTGGTGAGAGTAGCAGGAGGCCTTAGATATTTTAAGGCTAACCTTGTGAGTGGTAGGGTGAAACCCATTGGCAATTGGCTCTGCAGAGCAGTAGAAGCCACCACAAGTGTAAGTATCCGGTGAATCTAACTAATTATATGTATCCGGATAAGTTGTGTCTTGAGTCTTAGTGTATTAGTTGCGAGTCATCACATGATTGGTTAACGTATGAGTCTTTGACTATCAAATTGTATGTAATGGTATGATAAATCATTTTCTACTCTAGCTTACCCTTTCTGCTTGTTAGTATGTTCTGTGTGTGGTTTTCTCTTTTTGCAATGATCATCAATTTATTGATGTGAGCAGATGTGAGAAATCCTCGTGGTCAACAGGATATTGGAGATTCAGCTGCATGGCCTATCTGGGTTGAATTCCCCTTATTTGGGTCTTCTTTTAGGGTTGTGGCCATGTATTTTCTGGTCTTTAAGCTTTATTTTGAATATTGTCGATCCTTGTACTCTGTTTTGTATTGGTATTGTGGTGTGCCTCAGTATTTCATTTTTGTACCTTAGATATTTGTAAGTAGTGACATTATACTCCATGACTTTGCTTCTTATATTATTATGTGTGACATTTCATTTAATTAAAGTTATTATTTAAATGGGGTGTTACAGAAGAGTAAGAAACTAAAGTTTAAAATTTATATAATTTGATTAACAAAATGTATAATTTTATCCAAATATATTTTAATAGTTATCTTGTGTCATTGTATGAAATAATAACAATGAAACATTTGTACTTTTTTCTTCACTACAAACATAATTATTTTTAGTGGAGGCTATATTTGGCGTTTCTAGGGGTTGTAACCACCACTAAGGGCATTTCTCGCGGTTTGCCATTCCCCTAGAATAGCTAGTGTAACTAACAGATTACCAGGGATTTTTAGCAACTCCTAGAAAAATGCAACTTACTGGAGGTTTTCAAAACCCTAGCTATTGCCTTGGGTTTTCAAGACGGATGATTTGGGCCCAACCATAGGCTCAATCAAAGGCTTAGACCTTAGAAGCATGGTTAGGAGAATACAAGAGGGTATGGATCTTCAAGGGCCCAATGAGCTCCATTGGCTTTAAATGTTATTTTCTTAGGCCAAAGAAGACATAAACATTTGATGGGCTTAATTTGGAGAATTAGAGCAGATTTAAATTGGGCTAATTGTTTAGACATTGCTTTCTAAATATTTTGTAAAGCACCTTGAATCTAGCTTTGCGAATGTAAGACCCAAAAAGTTTAAATAAATAATAAATAGTTAATGTGAAATAATTATGGATTGGAAATACCTTTAAGAGAATTAATTGTAACATAAGTGGTTGAACATGTGCGGTGGTGTGGAGAGGTCTTGGGTTCGAATCTTTTGCATGTATACATAGTGTGCATAAAATGTCATAAAACATGGGTTGGCTTGTTAGTTGTGCATATGCTTGATAATTGGATGGAAGAGGGTTTGAACCTTGCCTAGCATAAAATAGTTACTTTCATGTTTTACTATTATTTTTATTTTTATTTTTTGCTAAGTGGTGAAGAGCCTAGAAATCCTAGCCATTCTAGAGAAGCTAGAGGGGTAGAGGCATGATAATTATGGAGTAGAAACCTCCAAGTAATGGAAATTAATGTCCATTTACATATATTTTCGTTTTATTATTTTTTCATTTATTTTTGGGCTGCAAAGTGAGGTAGGTTGTGGACTTAGGTAAGAAAAAGAGGGTCATTTTGTGTGGCAGCTAAGGGAGGCTTGTGAGAGCACTGAAATTGTAAATTAAGGAGTGTAAAGAGAGTTAGTGAGAGTTCTTTGTGGTAGAGGCAAGGGTTGGATCAACTTGGTTCAAGAAGAAGTGTATGAGTGCTATTGGAATAAGAAATCTAGGTAAGGGAGTTGTATCTAGTCATTTTAATTTGTGCTTAATGTATTTTGTGATTTGTTGAAGCTTGGGTGCCTTTTTCCTTCTTCCAATTATGTTGTTTTTCGCGTTTATGGATACATCATCATGTAGAGTGCGGAATATTGGTTTTGGTGTGAGTCATTAGGATGAAGGGATTTTATAGGTATTTTTGTATTTTGTATGATTATATTCATGTTTTGGTTGTTGCCTTATAGATTTGTATATGCAATGTGTATTCTTGGCCAAACTCAAGTGATGGCATGTTTCCAAATGGTGAATGTATGAATGCTTATGTGTGATCAATGCATATGAAGTGTGATGATGCAATTGGAGGTATTTTTGAAGGTAAACATATGCAATTTAGTGTTATGAAACATGCCTCTTATGAAACATGCAAGTGATGTTATACTTGTTCAAGTGTATGTTGATGATATAATATTTTGCTCAAATAATAACTACATGTGTGAAGAGTTTGTTGCAGCTATGTAGGGTGAATTTGAAATGTCTAAGAAAGCATGTTGTTTTAGTGAGATTCACAAATTCTGCATTATGCATAATTTCCCAATATTTAGCCAATTGATTTCATATTTTAATCTATTGATTCATAGTGTATGATCAATTTAACCTGCTATTTTTATTTTAAATTAGTTGAAAGTGTATTGTCCTTCACCTCTTGCATTCTGATTTTGTGGTCAAATTGATTCAAAGAAAAGGAGTTTTAAACTTTCGAAACATTTTATATAGCCAATTCAACACCCTCCCCCTTCTTGGCTTAAACTACCATTTCATTACTTACATCTATGACATCTAAGGGTGGTCCACATGTCATTGTTACCGATAGGTATCTAGCCTTAATGAATGCTATTGGCATTGTATTCCTTGAATTTTATCATATTCTATGTCGTTTCCACATTCAAAAAAATATTTACGCCAAATGCAAAAATGTTAGTAAATTTTGTTGAGGCATGGAATGTTGTGCTGCAAGCATGGGAAAATATCATGGACTGTGAACATGAGTCTAAGTTTACTGATGAACATCTCCTTCATCGTGTTTGTTAGTCATGGCCTCTATTCTTTGAATTTCTGAGTGACGAATGGGTCATTCCTTATAAGATATACTTAGTGAAGGTCTGGACAAACTGAGTTATGCATTTAGGAAATACAACATCGAACAAGTATGTTTGCATCTTAATTTTTTTATTTGTTTTGATATATGTTTTATGTTATTGTTCATAACATTTGTATTAGGGTTGAGTCTGCTAACTAGAGCCTCAAAAAAGTTTTGGGAAATAGTATGGGAGACATGTGCTCATGTTGGGATGAAATTCATAACGTCATCATTTTGCATCATAACAAAATAAAGACGTCGTTTGAAAATAAATGCGTCGTTTGAAAAAAGTCTAAATTTGATGAGTGATGCTTACAAGGCATTTAGTTATATTAGATTAGTGGGATATGTATCTAGATATGCCTTAGGACTCATGGCTCAAGAGTTAGATAGATTTAAGCACATAGGATTTGATAGTGAATGTTGTGGTTGCGTTTTAAGAAAAACATATGGTCTTCCATGTGCTTGTGAATTAGCACACTATGACCATAGGATGATTCCTCTGCCCCATATTCATATAATGTGGAGTATATTGACCTTTTCATATATTTCATCTTCTCAAGCGCATGGGCAGTTACGCATTCAAAGGTAACTTGATTTGGCGCTCAATCGTTTCAAAGAAGTTCACATTGTAGGGAAGGACACAATCAAACAGAAGTTACTTGACATCATTTGTCTTTCTACGACATTAATGTTACCACCAACGAATAAAATTAAAACGAAGCGTATATAGAAGAGTCATTGATCTCAAAGGTCTACAAAGCATGATCCCTCCTAAACCACTACAGATATCCATCAACACATGCAAATGGAGATGTCGTAGGTGTGATATCGACAATGACATATCGTGTGAAGTGTAACCGGTGATCACCAATTGTGGGAAAGTCAACACATTTCGACATATGACGGTGAACCATGCTACCATCCGTGATTAAGCCAAAAAATATAGAAATTGTCATATAGGGTTGAGTATTTCTATGTGATCCATATGGGGACGAAATCACATTATCATATGTCATAGCATTTAACTAGGTGTTCTAACCTCATGTAGGCTGGAAGTCACTCGTTCAGTCACAAAACGTGTAGCACGAGGTTTACTCTCATCATACGTACCTAGGAACAACTTCCTTCCCAAACAAGGGAAGTGATCAGATATCCAACTCTACAAAAAATTTCATATCATTTTAGTAATAATACAACAAAGGAAATAAAACTACAAGATATATGGGTACCTGTAAAGAGGTAGATATCTCGATAATTGTTTTATTGATGGAAAGCTAGCATCTCCTAGCTGCTAGTAAAAGAGGACAAGAGCAGCAGCTCCCCAAGCATATCTACCACATGAAGGCAGATCTCTAAACAGCTCTAGGTAGAACACACAACCGAATATGGTGCTTTTATAACCAAAAATAGGGCATCCAATAAGGCATAATAGATACGCCCGCACAATAAATTCCCATAATTATTTTTCACAATAGTTGTAATATAGGCCTCTCAACCAAGTCAGTATAACCTGGAAACCACGACACTACTACAACTTATCCATAGTCATTGGTCGGTCCACAATTAAAAGTATCATGAGAGTCTTTATTGCATCTTCATAATCAAGTGGTTCCTTTGTAAAAACCTTCCCCATAATAGGAAGATATAACAGCAACCACATGTCATCTAAAAAGATGGTCAACTCACCAATAGGGAGATGAAAATTGTTTGACTTAGAGTGTCATCTCTCAACAAAACCCAATATCAATCCAATATCGAGATAATCGTACAAAATATCGCACAGAGACAATAAACCAGAATTCATCACGTAATGATGAACATAGATGTGACATCGTCCAAATCTTTTTACTTTTTTTAGCATGGGAGACCAATTCATAACTCGATCCTAAAATTAAAATTGTATAACAAATTCGCACAAGACATCAACCATAGAAAAATATTTATAAACACACTTGACTAAGTATCAAATGGACCTCTAGTAAATCCTCCTCCACCATTCCCAACCTTGTGCTCCTGAGCTACATCGTCATCACCATGTTGAACAACATCCTCCTCACGATGAGCTATCGATGAACTTTCTTTAGGTACAGCATCGTGAGCTTTTTTACAAGCAGAAGTTGTTCGTCTATTCTGTGTAGCATCTTATGTAGAACTCTCAAGTACATCCTATGTAGAGGAACAACATCTTGTGGAGTCACCTCGTGTCCTAGGCATATCTATAAAAATATAATTAAATAATTAAAATTTAAAAACTTACATCGAACGTAGACATCCCACACCAAATTAAATAAATTAAAACTAACATTGGATGTTGACATTCGTAAACCAAAACAATAAATCGAATGTTGACATCCGTAACCAAAATAATAAATCGAATGTCAATATCTATAAACAAACTCGACATCCGACAAAATGCGAAAAAAGGTCAACGGATGTCAACATTCGTAAACCAGAACAACATACCGGATATCGACATCCATAATAGGCAAAAATGCAAAAAAAAAGCTATTGGATGTTGACATCTGTAAACCAGATCAAGATACTGGATGTCGACATCCGTAAACCAAAATAAAAAATCAAATGTCGACATTTGTAATAGCTAAATTCAACATCCGTTACAAGAAAAATGGTGCGCCAAATGTCGACATTCATAAACTAAAATAACAAATTAGATGTCAACATTCATAAGAGGCTAAATTTTTGCATAAACTGGATGTCACATTGAAAAGAATTAAATGTCAGTGCCGAAATTAAAACAATTATGTCTCATGATGTTTTGGTGTTATTTTGTATTGTGGGACTTCATGTATATCAGCACTACAGAGTAATGCCTAAATACATCTAAGCTATCCTTAAGCTAATATGAAAAATAATACAAATTACAAAAAAAAAATTACTTAACCGAAGGAGAGGCCTATGGTTAAGCTTGCGAATATGGGGAAGAAGAGCTTCGCGGATGTGGGTCTTAAGATTTTAAACATTTAGAAGAAAGACGAAAGATAGAATTTCATTGATATCTCCAGAAGGAAAAATTGTTACAACAATTAAAATTACCTTTATTCATAATAAAAGAACGGTGCAGAAAAACCCTATTCTAGATTATGCTCCATTGTATCATGCCATCCTATGATCTGTTGAGGTTGTTAGCGGTGGATAGTGGAAACGATTCTACAACTGAATGGGATGATTTAATTGTCTGCACCTGCTGAGTTGGTATATTTAATGATTCGTGTGAAAACCCAATTTTACCTATTTTGGTAATGGTATTTGCTTTTTCATCATTTTCATAATTTAACATCCTCCCACAAGCTGGATCATGGTAAACATCAATCATGCCCAGCTTGGAAATGAATGGAGTGAAAACGGGAATAGGTAAAGCTTTTGTAAAGAAATAAGCTAGCTGCTCTTTGGATGAAATTGGTAGTAAATGTAGGACCCTCTCTTGAAGCTTGGTTCAAACAAAATGGCAACCAATCTCCAAATGGTTTGTTCGCTCATGAAAAACGGGGTTGGCAGCTATGTGCAGGGCACTTTGATTATCAACATAGAGAACAAGTGCTCTAAAGCAAGAAATGTGTAGATCACGTAAAAGAAATATCAACCACTGTAACTCACAGGCACAGTGAAAAGTGTCGTGTACTCAGTTTCAGAAGAAGATCTTGAAACTATTTGTTCCTTCTTTACTTTCGAAGAAATTAATGATGAACCCAAAAAGAAGCAATATCTTGAAATGGATTTTCTAGAGTCAGCCAACCCAATTTGCATCAGAGAATCCTAGTAATTGAATTTCTGATTTTCTTGGAAAGAACAAGCCTCTACCTGGGTTGTTTTTAAGATATCTCACTATTCTACTAGCATCTTGGTAGTGTGTCAAAGTTGGGTTATTTAGAAATTGACTAAGTTGTTGAGTGGCAAACGTGATGTCTGGCCTAGTGGTGTTCAAGTAAAGTAATTTTCCAATTAATCTTCTATAGGCTGCTACATCTTCATATGACTTCCCTGCATCTTGATATAACTTAATTGAATGATCAAGTGGTGTTTTGGCAGGCTTTGATCCAAGTAGACCAGATTCATTTAGAAGATCTAAACAATATTTCCTTTGATAAATTGATATACCCAGTTTGGAATGTGCCACCTCTAACCCAAGGAAGTATTTCAATGGGCCCAAGTCTTTGATTTTGAAATTGGAGTCAAGAAAAGCCTTTATTCTGGTGAATTCATCTAGACAATTGCCCGCAAGAACCACATCATCAACATAAATGAGAAGAGCTGTGAAATTCTCCCCATTTTTGAAAGTGAATAATGAATGGTATGCATTAGATTGCTGATATCCTTAGCTGAATAGCAATGAAGTGAGTTTCTCATACCATTTTCTGCTAGCTTGCTTGAGACCATAGAACGAATTGAGTAACTTGCAAACTTGAGTGGGTTTTGAGCACTTAACACCTGGTGGAATAACCATGTAAACATCCCCATCCAAATCCCCGTGTAAGAAGACATTATTGACATCTAATTGATGTAAATGCCAATTGTAAGTAGATGCTAAAGCCAGCAAAATCCTCATTGTAGTGAGCTTAGCTACTGGTGAGAAAGTGTCAAAAAAATTAAGACCTTACACTTGATTGTAACCCTTGGCTACCAACCTAGCCTTGTATCTCTCTATAGACCCATCTGCTTTGTATTTGACCTTGTAAATCCATTTACTACCAATAGGATTCACATTCTCTTATAGATCAACTATTACCCATGTACCATTCTTCTCAAGAGCATCTAATTCAGACTTCATGGCATTATTCCAGCATTCATACTTACTAGCCTCCAAATATGTGTGTGGCTCGTGAGTGTGTGTGATTGAGAGTGAATAAGCATGATGTGTGGGTGACAAATTTGAGAAAGAATGGAAAGATTAAATGGGGTAAGAAGTACCTGAGGTAAATGTTTCTTCTGAATTGCTTGAAAGGCTACACAAATAGTCACTAAGATGCTTTGGTGGATGTCTTTGCCTATACGACTTTCTTTGATTTTTAGCAGTTGTGTCTGATACGGTAGAGGGATTTGGAACTAGGGTATGTTTTGCAAGCTCTTTATGAGTAGGGATGGCAACGGGGCGGGACAGACACGGGTTTCGCTATCCCATACCCATCCCCGTAAAAAAAATCATCCCCATACCCAAACCCAACGGGTATTAGACTTTTGTGCCATCCCCATCCCTACCAGATAATGGGTATAATCTCGTACCCATACCCATACCCATTTTCTTACTACTTCAATATTAATTTTAATTAATTTTTATAAAATAATAAAAAATTATGATAAAGGAAACATAATATTATCAAATATTCGATATTAGAAGGATGATTGGTTCTTCGATATCAAATACTTTTAAATAAATTATAATTGTTTATATTTTAAATTATAATACCAAATAAAATTTCATGAAAACCAAAACAATTATTAAATTTACAAATATTAATGAAACATAGTTGATAAAATTTAAAAATATTTTTTTAAAAATATAAAAGAAAAACAAATATTCAAATTAAAATATATTTTAAATGTTTGTTTACTTCAATCTTTTAAATTGTAATAAATCTATTTTTTTATACACTAATAAAAGTTATAATACATCATTTGATCAAAATGATACAAAGAACAAATAATAATCATAATAAAAGTTTAAAATAAATTATAATTGTTTACATTTTAGATTATAATACCAAATAAAATTTCATGAGAACCAACACATTTATTAAATTACAAACATTAATGAAACCTAGTTGATAAAATTTAAAAATATTTTTTTAAAAATATAAAAGGAAAACAAATATTCAAATTAAAATATATTTTAAATTTTTGTTTACTTCAATATTTTAAATTCTAATGAATCTATTTTTTATACACTAATAAAAGTTATAATACATCATTTGATCAAAATGATACAAAGAAAAAATAATAATCATAATAAAATTTTGAAATAAATTATAATTTTTTATATTTTAGATTATAAATAAAATTTCATGAGAACCAACACATTTATTAAATTTGCAAACATTAATGAAACCTAGTTGATAAAATTTAAAAATATTTTTTTAAAAATATAAAAGGAAAACAATTCAAATTAAAATATATTTTAAATGTTTGTTTACTTCAATATTTTAATTATAATGAATCTCTTTTTTATACACTAATAAAAGTTATAATACCTTACTTGATCAAAATGATACAAAGAACAAATAATAATCATAATAATAAAATTTTAACATAGATCTTGTATCTTTTGAACTTCAATTATGTTGGATGGTGATAAAAAAAATATTCATGACAATTACATTAAATTTTTGTATTGTAGTAAATAAAAGTTATTTATACAATTATAGTGAAAAAATTACATTATGATTTATAATGAGTTAGAAAATAAAAAATAATTAGATAAAATATATCGAAATAGTATTCTACATATTGAAAATAAACAAGAAATAAAAATATTAAAAAATTAACAAATGTTTACAAACAATTTGAGAGACTTTTGAAAGAAATCGCACAAAAGGAAAATAAATGTATAATTAAGGGTATGATAAGTTAAAAAATATCTTACAGATCTAAGACAACTTTTCAAATATCAACATTTATACTCTGTGGTTGAGAAATAACAAAAATTGTTTTAGTGAAATAAAAGAGTTCTTCAAATGAAACAAAAACTAATAATAATAATAATAATAATAATAATAACTAAAGGATTTATTTTTATATTATCTAGTAAATGAAAAGGTTTGTGCTATTAAATACTTAAATTGAGAGTATTAAACATTCTCATATGAAAGAAAAATATACAATAAATAAAAATATTAAAAAATAATAGAAATATTCAAATGTGAGACAAAAATTTTTAATTGACATACATTTTTTTAACATAATTACATAAAGATTATGATAAGATGAAAAATATAATTGAGATGCGAATGAGTTTCATGACAAACCAAATAATTAGAAAAAATAAAAAGTAATATATATATATATATATATATATATATATATATATGGTTACTTAATTAATTGGGAATATTTTAATAATTTAAACTGGGACGGGTATTATGGCAGGGATATGTGCATCCTCATACTCATCCCCACACCCAATTGAAAAAGTCGGGGATTCCCCATACCCATTCCCAGTCAATGCGGGGATTCCCCGTCAAAACGGGGACGGGTTCGGGCAATACCCACGGGGACGGGTTTATTTGTCATCTCTATTTATGAGTGTCAATAAGTGTTATAGAATTTGTCATAGGAATATCAAAAGATTTAGGCTGGGTCATGAATTGTGGAGCATCAATTTGTTGGTGGTAAGATGGTGATGGATGATAAGACCAAGTGGATAAAGGTGAATAAGGCTTATATAGCAGTATGTGTTCATGATGAGTGACATTTCTAGAAATAAAAATATCTTTATTGTTGAGATCTAATAGGACAGTCCCTTTGACACCATGTTTATATCCAATAAAAATGCATTTCCTAGCTCTAGGTGCAAGCTTAGTTCTATGTGCCTAAAGTGTAGATGCATTGCACAAGTAGCCAAAAACTTTTAAATCATGCAAGTTAGGTGTGTGCTTGTGTAATAAGAAGTAAGGAGATTTGTTTTCAAGGAGATTACTGGGTACTCTATTTATTATGTATGTAGCATGGAAGATAGCATAAGACCAAAACTGTTTTGGTAATTTTGATTGGAAAAGAAGTGCTCTCCCCACATTAAGAACATGTTGGTGTTTCCTTTCAACTCTACCATTTTGTTGTGGGGATTCCACATAAGTTGTATGATGCATTATTCCTTTTGAAGCATAAAATTGTGGCATAGCAAATTCAAGACCGTTATCCATTCTTACAACTTTTACTCTTGCACTATATTGTTTCTCAATCAATTTGATGAAATTTTGTACATGATCTCTTACTTCTGCTTTAGATTTTAACAAAATGACCCATGTAAAGCGACTAAAATCATCAACAACAGTCAAGAAGTAAAAATGACCATGTACAAAATGTATGGATAAAGGCCCCCAAATGTCAAAATGAAGCAACTCATAGGGTGAAACAGCTTTTTTCAAACTAGTTTTATATGGTAATTTCTTGTGTCTAGCATAATGGCATACATCACAGACTGCCTTTGGATCAACAACAATAAAGGGAAATTCTGAATTCATTTAAATCATCTTTGAAATTGATAGGTGTCCTAATCTAAAATGCCATAAGGCATCTTCATGTAAAGTTTGAGTCTCTGCTGTTTGGATATTTGAACAAGAGGCTTGTTTGTCATCAATAACTAAGTGATATAACCCTTCAAACTTTTTAGCAAAACCAATCATCCTCTGGGATTGCTGGTACTGAATAACACATTGAAGGAAACAACACAATTCAAGGTAGAAATTAACTTTGATACTAAAATCAAGTTGAATGAAAAATTTGGTACATACAAAACATTTGTAATGAGGAAACCAGGAGAAAATACAATAGTACCAGCATACTTTGCAATTGAAACATGACCATTAGGAAATCTTATGCTTATTGGTTTAATTTCATTGAATGTTTTAAAGGTTTTAAAAGATGCACAAATATGATCATTTGCTCCCAAATCAATGATCCAAGAACCAATACAAAAACTCTTGAAGGAAGAAGAGATGTTGATAATACCTGATTTTTGAGTTTCACCTGGTGAATGACCAGACTGAAATATGCTAACCTGGTTAGCTAAGGAAGCAGACTGTTGGTTATTGCCAAAACCTTGAATTAAACTGAGTATCTTCTCATATTGCTCATGAGTGAAAGTAGGTGGTGTAGTAGAAATATCTCCATTTGTTGACAAATATTCCTTTAAATCTCTAGTGTCACTGCAAGCATTGTTGATCATTGATGAATTCCCTTTCTGAAAATGAGGAGGAGAGCCATGTTTCCTATAGCAAGTGTTTACTGTGTGTCCTATCTTTCCACAGTAAGTGCATATTTTCCTTGGTCCAAAATTTTGTACAAAATCTTTCCCTCTTCCCTGCATCCTTTTATCAACAACGTTTATGAGAGCCTTTGAGTCATCATTGACAATAAAATTTCATTGTCTTTCATGTTGAATCACCATAGAGAAAATTCGGTTAATGCTAGGAAGTGGGTCCATCAAGAGAATCTGTAATTTAACTACTTAAAAATTTTCATTCAAACTAGTCAAAAATCTTATTACATGATTAAGATTATGAAAGTGTCTAGCATTCCTCATAGCAGTACAGGTGCATTTAACCGGGCAAGCACAACAAGGAATAGGCATATAAGTTTCAAGCTCTTCCCAAAGTATTTTCAGCTCAAAATAAAATTATGTGACATAGAGATAACCTTGTTTTAGACCGTAGATTTCTTATTGCAGCTCAGATATTCTGATAAGGTCTCATTGGGAAAATCGTTCTTTCAAATCCTTCCACACATTTATAGCATTTTCCAAAAATATGATGCTTTGGCCAATGGACTCAATCACGGAGTTTATAATCCATGAGTGAATAATCATGTTACAGCGACTCCAACTCTTATAACTTGGATCAAAAGTGTTGGGAATCGATATACTCCCATCAACAAACTCATACTTATTTTTGGCACCCAAAGCACATTTCATGGTTCGAGCCCACGCATGATAATTTGAACCATTCAACATGAGAGTGACAATAACAGAGGAAGGTTCATCACCTGGATGAATATAATATGGATTAGAGGATCTTGTGATGGATATCTATTTGACCACCACCAGTATTGGAACCGAAATCACCACCTCGGGCCACCAGAGTTACAACCAGGCTCTAAGATATCATCTTAAGATTTTAAACATTTAGAAAAAAGACGAAAGATTTCATTGATATCTCCAGAAGAAAAAACTGTTACAGCAATTAAAATTTCCTTTATTTATAATTAAAGAAGGGTGCAGAAAAACCCTATTCTAGATGATGCTCCATTGTATCATTGCCAGCCTATGATCTGTTGAGGTTGTTAGCGGTGGATAATGGAAAAGATTCGGTGGATAATGGAAAAGATTCTGTAGCTGAATGGGATGATTTGATTGTCTACACATGCTGAGTTGGTATATTTAATGATTCACGTGAAAACCCAATTTTACCCATGTGATAATGGTATTTGCTTTTTCATATTTTCGAAATTTAACCATGGGGAGAAGAGAAAAGCCTTGACCGAATGTGGGAAGAAGAAGACTTGAGGATGTAGATGGAAGGAAAGTTGCAGCGCAGCAGAAGCTAGGTCAAAGTTAGGGGTGGGCTCGTGCATTAGATAGGAAAGAAAAAAAATTGTATTTATTTTAACTAAGAGGTAGAGTAGAAATTATAAAATGTTTTGAAGATACAAGAGGTGTTTGAAGGTGCATGGAGAAGCCCAAAACAAATTAATATTCCATCATGTGTTGAACATATTTGGTTTAAATAAATAAAAATGTTATCTTATAGAAAGTGCATGATAATTTAGTTTTTGAAGAAAACATGATTTAATTCATAAATATGTGAAAATTTATAAAATATCATTTTATTGTATAACTTAATGGTAATTAATTAATTTTCCAACTTTACAATTTAATAACAAATTAAACCTGAAAATATAATTAATATTAAATTAGTATTTCAACATTACATTTTTACAATAACATGATCCGACAAACGCTTAATAGAAAATTCATGTACTTATACAATTTTGTTTCTTCTTTTCTATATATTAAATTAGCATCTATTTACAAAAGAATAAAAAAGGACTGATTTAATGACATATTGACATTAAGTTGAAAGATTAAAAACTTTTTCTAGGAAGACATATTTTATCCACACTTTCTCTTTTAATCACATATTAACATTAAGTTGAAAGATGAAAAAGTTATTTTTTACTTCCTTTGATATAGTTTTTTCTTAAAAAAAGCAACATGATTTCTTCAATCTTATATAATACATTCTAATACAATTTCATCCAGGCCATGACTTTGGTCTTGAAAAAAAAAAAAAACACTTCAAAAAAGAAGTGTGTAACAAGCAAGTAATAGAAAAGGCAATAATGAACATAGGAACCAAATTTGGGAAAGTGAGAGAACTGAAGTGTATCTGACATCATACTTTACTCATTTTAGTGAATAATATTGATAATTAACTTATATTATATAGTTATTTAAATCGTGATGTATTGACTTTAAATCATGATGGTAAAGTGAAAAGTATATAAGACTCTTTATTATAGAGTGTCTAATAGTGTTAAATTTAGGTAGATCATATGTGTCTATCATCTATTAGATCATGTTGTCTTAGTTGTCTAAAAAAGTTTTCTAATATTTCTTTTCCTTAGTTCTATACATAGAGAATATGCAAAACTCCATAGAAATGCGATGTACACTTTACTAATATGTAATATGTGTATACAAAGTTTTTCTTATAATACAATTATTTTCTTTCATTTTTGTTTTCGTGTTTTCTTGTGATTTTTGTGAACCTAAAAGTTTTTGTCTTTGGGAACAATAAACAAGTTTAAGAAACACAAGGTTTTGAGTTGGTCATTAAGTTTGACGTTGAGAATTTTCTGGTGAGATCAACTTTGGACTATGGAGGATCAAGATAAAAGTTGTATTAGGGATTTTTGAATCACAAGGAGAAGACTAGCATGATAAAAAAAAGTCAGAAGTATTATATATCTATTTATTGGGTATAAGGTACTTACGGAAGTCTTGAAGGAGAGAACTATTGCATCAATATGGATAAAGCTTGATCATTATATATTACAAAATCACATAGACTCTGTTTGAATAAAAAATTGTATTCATTCAAGATGACAAACAATAACAACAGTTGAGCAACTAGTAAATTTCAACAAGATTTTGGATGATTTGGATAGTATTGAAGTTGTGAAAACAAGGAAAGACATAAGGTGCTTACACCTGGGTAATATTGAAGTTGTGATTTGGATGATTTTGATAATATAATGACAAAATTTTCATCCTAACATTTAATAACCATGTTAATTTTTTGACTATAACCATGTCGTCCTTTGACTACAACCATGTTAGACCAGTCCATTTATGAACTTCGCGTGTCTCAAAATTGTAACTTTTCATTTTAGAGAAATGAATAAAAAAAAAAGGTATTCTAGGAAAGTGTATTCTCGTATTAAAAGAGATAAACTGTAATTAGTTTCCGTGTGTATTTAGAGAGATATTGTAATTACAATTTCCCTTGATGAAAACATTTCTTTGATTTTGTCTGTAATTTTTGAGGATTTTCCACCCAAACAATGTATGTCATCTCAAATTTAAAAATTTTCATATTATTTTGTTACTTTAATATCCAACAAAATTCAACCAGTGACACATGATTATTTCAAGTTTTGTTTCCTTCAATTATTCTTTCAGATCAATCCAAGTTACAACACTCAACATCTACACTTTTTCAATATCCTTTGGGAGGCCTATTTCCTCAAGGGCAATAAACAATGAAGGACTCTTTCAAATTTAAAGGAGCCCTGTGTTTCTTCCATGGCAATAAATAATGAAGAGTATGATGAATGAAGCACAAACATGATGAAGGTACTAATATCCAAGTAGAACAGCATACAAAATTTCATTCCAAGCATCAGGAACACCAGCCAAACACCAGTGACTACAGTCATCAAAAGAAGTGCCACGCCCTGTGTAGATAGAGGGGTGACCATCTCTCCTCAGTTGTGTTAGCACAGTGATGTCTAGCAATTGCACAGCTTTTTCCATGTTACTTATTACTGTCTTCACAATGTCCACACCAGGATATGCTGCCACTGCTCCTTCCTCTGGTTTAGTTTGCCTCAGACACCCCTTTTTGCTGGAATGTTCAATTGATAAGTCCATGAATACAAATTTATTGTTCTTATTTCATGCTCATTTAATAGAAGACAACCACCGAAGAAAGATACAACAACAATGAATCATTCGAGTCCAATCCACATATAATGGATTTACACTACCAATGAACCAGGAGTCAAATTCACGTATAAGAGGAATCCAAAATCTTAAACAATAAATTTATGGATTTTAATTTTAATTTCTTATGTCTTTCTTATGTGGTATTTAATTTTTTTATTTTTACTCAATTTGTAGCTTTGTTTCTAACATGAACACACATGAAAATTGGTCTACACTTTTGAAGAAACTATAAATTATCAATTACTGGTATGATTGAAGTAAAAACTGATAAAGGATTGGACAATTTTCACTTGATAAGGTAGAAGTGGCTGAGATTGAGTTAGGCCAAGCTTAAATTCAACGTCATAAAAGTGAAATCAACTTACTCAACATGGGAAGCAGCAATGCCCTGAAACAAAACTCTAGTCTTTGAAGGGTCAATGTTAGAATCAACCCATTTAGCCCAAGTAGTGAGTCCAATCTTGAAAGCTTCCATGTGATCCATGTCCTTGATCAGTTCAGTCCCTATTTGAAAGTAATCCCACCTACAAAACATTAAAGTGGAGCCATTAGCCACATGGCTCCCTCCTCTCAGAAAACACCAAAAAGGTAGCTCTAATCAAAGGTTTCATTACGCTTGAGAGTGTCCTGTGTGAGTCCACCAATGGTAAGAATTGAAAATCAAAACATCAACTCCTTTCCACTGGTCCCCAGAGCTAATGCTGTCCAACTTCAAAATCCTCCCTTTTTCTTTGTCAATAACCAAATCCACTAGGAACCCATTTTTCAACCACATGATTGAAGCTTTGTACTCCTACAATGTCCCAAAAGTTGAACCAAATCATAAACCAATCAAAAAACTACAAAGGCTCAACACTTTCCTCTGTAAACAGAAAAAACCAATACCGGAAACGAAAACACAGAAAGTTGCTGTGTCTGACTTGTTGAAGTGTAAGTTGAGTTCGGGACAGCAATGTGAAGCAAACAAGTGAGTGACTGCCACATGTTGTTACTTATGGAGTCCCCCACAAACATTATCTTCTTTCCCGTGTTTCTCTCCAGAAACTTCTTACCATCAAACCTGTCACCAATAACACCATTTGGGGAGGGAAGAAAAGAAATTCAAATTTGAACTTCATGATGCCAGCTTGCAAGTCAGAAAAAAACAATGCTGCCATTTAAAATATATCATAAACTCTGGACATCAAATGTTTAATGCAGCACAACATTAAAAAGATGGAACTCAAAACTACAAATTAAACTAAAACAACTTGATGAATGAGAACTCCAAACTACTAACAAAACTGAAACACATTACCTTGGAAGATCACAACCAGAGGGTTTCCATCTATAGTTGAGGTACTCTTTATCTGGTCTTCCATTTCTTAAGCAATCAAATCCTTGGCCAATGAAAGGACAGTCCCCTGAAGCATCATAGAGAGGGTGGGAAGAGGGTTCATCAACGACCCATTTTCCCTCAGAAAAATCGCAACCTTGGGATGGTGGAGGAGGTGCCACTGCCCATACAAAAGCTGAGCCTAGTAGCAGAGGACACAACCACAGTGTGAACTTCATTTCAAATTGCATCAGACAATGTGTTGAGAGCGCGTGAATGTTAACGTTGGTTTATATAAATAAAATAAAAACATGTGGGGTTGGTCCTATGTGCATTTCTAGTGGTAGCTTTAATGAAAATAATACAGAGACAGACTATTTGTGTATATAGTTGCTGCATCAAATAGAAGTTATTGCTGGCCTTTAATTTTATCACGTGATGTGATTTACGTTTCATTTTTCTAAAGAAAAGGTGTTACTTATTGTTGAAAGTACAAGTTTATTTATAAATGTCAAAGTTTTATATTATGCTTGTCTTTGTGGAAAGTTTCGGTTTCCCAAATCTGGGTTAATCATAACTGCTGAATTTAATAATAATCTGACGCATCACCTCTTCAATATTAACTCTATGTCTTTATAACAGTAGTTTGTCATTTTTCAGTTTAAAACAAGAATATTTTTAAGAAATAATTAATATAATTTTATTATTTTTACATTGAAAGTTGAAATAATTAAGTCTATTAATTGAAATAATATAAATGTATGTAACAGATTTTATAAATACAAAATTATCCTTTCAGATTTTTAAACAATTCTGATACAAATTAAATATTTTGGAATTTGTAAGGTCTCTACTAAAGATTTAGATAATTAAATTATTTTATATGCTAAATTTATATATTTATAATTAATAATTTTAGATGTTAAAATATTGTTTGTATTTTTAATACAGATGATTTTATTAAGTTAATAGAGATATTGCAAAAGGTTATCAAGTTAGAGAAAAAAAATTAAGTTTCAAATTGATATTTTATTTTTATTTTTTTAACTTTTAAGATATTTAACACTATTTATTTTTTTTTATATTAATTTAACTTTTTTATGTTTAATTATATTTTAATTTTTAACAACATTAAAACATTAAAATATAGTTATTTTATTATTTAATTATTTTTTAACTTTTATGGTTAACACTAAATAAAATATAAAGCATCTTTGTACAACATTTAAGGACATTTTTGTCATGAAACTGCATTAGTAATTATTAGGTCAGATTTTATTTATTATCACAGTTAACTATAAATTTTTTACAAAATTCAATATATATTAATTATTCTTACCCAATGTTCTAAGAGTACTGATTAACAGACCCTATTTTTAATATAATTTTAAATGAAACACTCTTTTCCTTACTTCAATAAATATTTATGAATTATTATATTAATTAATTATTCACAACATATTAATTAGATTAAAGATATATAACAAAAAAATAGTTATATATATATATATATAATAAAAACAAAAACAATAATTTATAGAAATGCAAAAGATATTTAGTCTTTGTTTCGATTGGGATAAGTGAAAAGAAAAAGAAATGAGAGAAAAGAAAGTGAGATTTATGGTACATTTAGTAAAAGGTTTATAGATGATAAAATTGATATACTAGAAAACATTATGTACTGAAAAAAAAAAATAGTAAGAGGCATTTATTACTATTGTTAAATTATATGTGTTCGTAAACATGTGTGATATGCATGTGTGAGAGCATGGGATGTATGTGTAAGGAGGTGTGTCGGTGGATGGAGTATGTGTATGTGCGAAAACTTGTGCATATGTGAATACGAATACTTGTGCGTATGATGTACATATCGACGAGGGTGACTATTCATTCACGTGAGTGGGTGGTGGTATGTGGGATATACATAGAGGAATGTTCATGTATGTGAAGATGTCCATATAGGGATGTTTGTGTGCCTAATAAATTGAAAATGAAGTTAAAATTTATTTATTTATAACAATATAAAAATTAAAAAGTCTAAAAAACTTATATTTGAAGTTCGATTTTGGAATTGTAAAATTCTGAAAATAATTTACAAATAATCTAGATAACAATCTAACATGAGAAGTTTAAAAAATAAAAAGTATACTCAAATTAGGTTTTATATGTAAATTTTAGTTAAAATTAGTGATATATTATTATTATTATTTATTATTAATTAGGAGATATTTTCTTAGGTTATCTATAGACATAATTATAGATATTATTTTATGGACAATATCTGATTGACATAATTATGGATATCATTTGATAAATATTTGTAAGAGTGATATTTTTTGTTTTTATTTAGTTGAGTATATATGTATATAAGTGACACATGGATAAAAGTGTTCTGAGTTTCCTTTCTGTACTTCTTCTACAAGCACTATTTGATGAAATGATTTGAATGAAACATAAGTTTCTTTCCTTATAAATAGGCACCGTAATGGAACTTAAGCTCTAGTAATGATAAATTTCTAATCAATTTAATTAATGGATGTTGTATAAAGAGTTTTTCTTTTTTATGTTACAAAACATTTATTTTTCTACTAATTCAAGAAAAGTTACCTTTGGCTTAGACATGTTCTTCTCTAGTTATTTTGCATGGAAATAATTTGACTATAAATGTTACTATGTAAATTTTTATTATATTTTTAGTCATAATTAATTATATTCTATAATATAATTAATTATACTTAAGTGGAATATTTATGATGAACGAGAGTGTGTGTGGTGATATACATAGAGGCAAGTACAATTCTTCTTAATGACTAAAGGGAATCACGACTAAGGATGTCAACGAGATGGGTAGGGTACGGATAGTAGCTCCTTCGTACCTTATCTGCTGAATAAATATCTGTCTCGTATCCGCATCTATATTTGTTGGGTATCCTTTATGCGGGTATCCACATAATTTTTTAGTATCCACGGATATCCACGAGTACCCGCGAGTATTTAAAAAAAATATATATATTTAACAACATATTTTAATCGTAAATTCAAATAAAATGCAATACATAACAATGATACATTTCAAACAAAGTCCAAATAATCCATTTTGAATAGTGTTAAATTTTAGTGTACAAAGAAATTATTTTTTTAAAATTAATTGATAAAAAAATAACTCATTCAAAATTAATATGTTAATATTTTAATCATGTTTTTTTTTTTAATTTAAATTAGCGGGTAGGGATATTCGCGGTACGTATACTATGATACATGTAACGTCCCATTTAATAAATAGACTTACTTAAATGACACGTCACACAATATAATATTATGAGCAAAGGTCCGGAGTATAAAATCACTCCTTAAAGATATCCAAGGATTTATAAAAGGAAATCTTGAGGCACACCACGATGCCAATACAAGACAAGGTACAAAATCCAATCAGTAAACAAAATAAGATTCAAAAGACTAAGCAATACATGGACAGTAGCCCTAAGAAAGACATAATGGATAGAGCCTAAGTCCAGATGACTAAGCAACGGAGCCACCATCGGCCTGTTGACCACGAGTATTTCTTGCATCTGCTCACATCAATAAATTGATGATCATCGCAAAAAGAGAGATCCACGCCACAAAACATACAACAAGCAAAAGCGTAAGCTAGATCGAAAAAGGATTTATCATACAATTATATACACTTTCAACGTCAAATATACATGCATCATCTAATCATGTTATGACTTGCAAACAATACACTAAGACTCAGACTCGACTCATCCGGATACATATAATTAATCGGATTCAGCGGATGCTTGCACTTGTGGTGGACTTCGTTGCTCTACCAAGCTGCTCTCCCCCGAGCTAAGTGTTATAATGTCTCAACCTCCACACACAAGGTTAGCCCTTAATGGGTTTCAGGCCTCCTGTTACTCTCACCACAAGAGTCAGTTCGCTTTATGTGAGACTAATCGATTCCTTAGAGCGTCAAGATGCAACCTTATCTTGAATCCTTACTAAATTATATAGATGGGGCACCACCATGAACTCCCACTAACAAGGGTCATGGAATTACGTCCCGACCAACTAAGGCACCACCATGAAGTCTCACCTAGAGATTCATGGAATTACGCCCTAACCACATACCAATCATGTTTAACCATCCAATATGTATTGGCCATGCATATAATTCTCATGCCAACATTTATAACCAACTTTCAATCATTTTCCATTCCCAAACCATGCCAAATTCATCACCTTTAACCCATGAATCATTCCACACATGCATCATACCCAAATCATGTTAAACTCATAAGTCACAAACCATAATTCATCTTACAATACCCGTACCCGCCCCATTAACATGCGAGTATAAAAAATACCCATACCCGTTACTCGCGGATATCCATTTGCAATATTCATTTCTTACTTGTTGCGGGTATTATCCGCAGATACCTGCGGGTACGAATTCTTTTTACATTTCTAGTCATGACTCCCTCAAACTTCTTTTTATTTTGTTTTTTTAAATATATTTTAAAAATATATTTTTATACTATTATTGTTAAATATAGAAAAAAATTGTACAATGTTGATTTTTCTTGGGTCTAAAATACACATAAGATGAATCTATTTATAATAAAGAGTGATACAAATATATGTCACAACCAAATATAAATATTGTAAATAAAGATATTGTTATAAACAATATCAACAATATCAAACACTATTTATGTTTTCTTAATAAACAATAGACGATATATTTTTTCTAATAAACAATAGAAGTTATGTTTCCATAATTAATATAAAACATAATACTGTATCTAACAATTATGTTATGTATATTAAGTTAGTTTAAAATTGTTTTTTTTAACTTGAAAACGACATTTTTCCCTTTTGTAATTTTTTTTCTTCTCTTTTTTGTTTCCGTCTCTTCTATACCTCTCTCTCTTTCTCACCTCTTTTCTTTAGGGGTGGGCAAAAAATCTAATTTTCTTGATCCAATCCACTTTTGCTCCAATCCAATCCATTTATAATCCATTTTTTAAAAAATTCAATCCATTTAAAATTCATTTAATGAATATGGATTTCAATCTAATCTATATTTTATATATTTTATGGATTGGATATCCATTTTATAAATCAAGATTTTTAAATGTGGATAATCCAAAAAATCCAATCCAAATTTTCAATTTAAATTTTTAGTTGGGTTAGACTAAAAATTAAGATGGACTATGCTAAATTCAGACTTGGACGGGCCTTGCTCGACAACCTATACGGATCGGGCAGGCCCGACGACCATAAGAGGTTGGGTGGGCCTAAAGATATGAACGGGCTAGGCGGGCTCGACAAAGCGAACGAGTCGATCAAGCCCAACGATTCAGAAAATTCGAGTGAGCCCGATGACCCGAACGGGGCAGGCGGGCCCAATGACCTGATGAACCAGGTGGGCCCGAAGACCCGAATGAGCCAGGCAGGTTTGAAGATCCGAACGGGCCAAGCGGGCTCGAAAACCCGAACGGGCCAAGCGGGCCCGATGACCCGAATGGTTCAAGCGGGCTTGAAGAACCGAACGGGTCAGGCAGGCCCAAAGACCCGAACGGGCCCGAATGGGGTGGACGACCTGGACGGGCCCGACGACCCGGACGGGTCTGACGACCTACACGGGCCTTACGACCTATATGGGCACGATGACACGAACGGGCGCGTCGACCCGGACGGGGATTACGACCTGGACAGGCTCTACGACCCAAACGAGCTCGACGTCCTAGATGGGCCCTACGACCCGGACGGGCCCCACGACCCAAACATGCTCGACGACCCAGATGGGTCCAATGACCCAGACGGGCCTAACGAACTTGACGTACCTAGACGGGCCCCACGACTCAAACGTGCCCGACTACCCGATTGGGCCCGACTGTTTGGACGGGTCCGTTCGGGTCGTCTAGCCCGTCTGGCTCGTTTGGCTTGTCCAGGTCGTCTGGCCCATTTGGGTCATCCGGCACGTTCGCGTCGTCGAGCCTGTTTGTGTTGTCGGGCCCGTCCGGGTTGTTTGACTCGTTTGGGTCGTCCGTGTCGTCAGGCCCGTCCGGGTCGTCGGGCCCATCCGGGTCATCCGGGCCTAAATGACACAAGTTTTAAAAAATTCAACTTAAATTTCTTTTATAAAAAATGGATTATGAATTTTGAACTTGATCCAAATATTTGGATTGGATTTAAATCTTGATCCAAATATTTGGATCTGAATTTTAAAAAAATCCAAATTACTTTTGCTAAAAAAATAGATTTGGATCAAAAATCTAATCCAATTATTTGAATCTAAAATGGATGTGAATTGGATCATTAAAAATCCAATCCATGCCCACCCCTACTTTTCTCTATCTCAACTTTCAATTTCAATCTTTTATTATTTTCAAAATCAAGTTCCACCACATTGAAATTGAATATTTAAGAACCATTTTGAATCAAACAACTTCTTTTTTGAGTAAGATCATTTTCTACCTTTGTTTTTTTAAGCAATTTATTTTTCTTATACATGTGGTTTAGGGTTTAGGGTTAAAAGAATTGTTTCCTTTTACAATGAAGATGAAAACAATGCATCTACATAAACTAAACTTGAAAAATTTCACGAGTTCAAAAATTGAAGAAATGTAAAAAAACTCTCTAAAGTTCAGAGTTATATATAATGAATTTCGAAATTCTTTAGCAAGTATTATACTAGTCTATATTGAAAGAAATATTGCAAAAAAACTTTAATTTTGATTTAACTATTGAAGATTTTAAGTCATTGAAAGAATTTAAAGGATCACTCTCACTAAAAATAATCTTTGACATTTAATGATAGTTTTTTATAGTTATTTTATGATATGATAATGAATGATAGTCATTTTTTTTTTAGTTCTACTACTATATGTGCTTGTTTTGAGTAAAAGAAATGAAGAGAGAATAAAGATTCTTTTAGAATTAAAAATAATAATAATTTATATATAAAAAATATAATTTGGTACCCGTAAATTTTTTTTCTACATAGAGGAATTTTCATGTGTGTTGGGGTGGTTGTGAGTTTGTAAGGATGTACACAGAGGAATGTTTGTATGTGTAATAAATTGAAAATCATATTGAAATTTTTTTATTTATAACAATATAAAAATTAAAGTGTAAAAGCCTTATGTTTGAAGTTCAGTTTAGTAGTGAAATTGTAAGAGTTTGAAAATAATTTATAACAATCTAGATAACAATCTAACAATATGAAGAGTTTAAAAAATAAATAATAAATTATACTGATTTATGCTTTATATTTACATATTAGTTAAAATCATGTCTACATATTATATTACCAAACTTAATGTAAATTTGTAAATTAAAATTTACAAGCAGTATTTGATGTAATGGTTTGAATAAAAAATAAGTTTTACATGGTAATGTAACTTAAGCTCTTCTAATGATAAATTCCTAATCAAATTAATTATTAAATGTTGTATATGATAATTAAACTATTCATAGAAAATAAATTATCTACAAAGAGAAACTTTTTTTATCATGTTAAATTTATTTTTCTACTAATTAAATAAAGTTACCTTTAGTTTATTAGGCATTTTCTTCTCTAATTATTATGCATGAAAATAATCTGATTATGAATGTCACTACATAATTTTTATTATATTTTTAGTCATAATTAATGAAATTCCATAATATAATTAATTACATTTAAATATAAATAGTTAGAAGTGAATAAGGGTGTGTGGATATTAATAGAAGAGAGATGTTCATGTGTGTTGGGTGGTTGTGAGTGTGTAAGGATGTACATAGAGGAATGTTTGTGTGTGTAATAAATTAGAAATAACATTGAAATTTATTTATTTATAACGATATAAAAATTAAAAAGTGAGAAAACCTAATATATTTTTAGTTCAATTTAGTATTGCAATCGTTAAAAGTTTAAAAACAAATTATAATAATCTTGATAACAATCTAAAAATGAGAAGTTTAAAAAAATTAATAAATTATGCCAAATTTATTTTAAATAAAAATTTACATCCACTATTAGATGTAATGATTTGAATAAAAAAAAAATTTACATGGTAATGGAACTTAATCTCTTCTAATGACAAATTTCTAGTCAATTTAATTATTAGATGTTGTACATGATAATTAAACTATTCAGAGAAAATAAATTATCTACGTAGAGAATATTTTTTATCATGTTAGGAAACATTCATTTTTCTACTAATTAAAAAGTTACCTTTAGCTTATTAGGCATTTTCTTATCTAATTTTTTTCATACAAATGATCTGATTATAAATGTCATTATATAATTTTATTATATTTTAAGTCATAATTAATGATATTACATAATATAATTAATTACGCTTAAGTAGAAATCCTTATGAGCAAATAAGGGTGTATGGTGATATAAGGGATTTTCATTTGTGCGAATGTTTGTGTGTATAATAAATTGAAAATGATTTGAAACTTATTTATTTATTACAATATAAAAATTAGAAGTGTAAAAGCCTTATATTTGAAGTTCCATTTAGTATTGGAATTGTAAAAGTTTGAAAATAATTCATAGTAATCTAGATAACAATCTAATAATATGAGAAGTTTAAAAAAGAAATTAAAAAATTATACTGAATTATGCTTTATATTTAAATTTAGTTAAAATGATGTCAACATTTTTTATTACCAAATTTATTTTAAATTAAAATTTACAAGCAATATTTGATGTAATGATTTGAATATGGTAATGTTAAGATCTTCTAATGTCAAATTTTTAATCAATTTAAATATTAGATGTTCTACATGATCATAACTATTCATAGAAAATAAATTTCACAGAGAATTTTTCCTTTTTCAGGTTAGAAACACACTAATACAGAAAGGAGTTTTGGCAGCGGTTATTTTTGTCATTATGCCCCGGTTCTAGAACCGAGGCATATTAGAGCGATGCATAAAAGGGTTAGTTTTAGACCTCGGGTCTTAACCGAAGTACAAACTTCATATTATGCCTCGGTTCTGTTGAGAACCGAAGCCATATAGGCATTCAATTTTGAAATGAAAATTGCTTTTTGGCTTCACAAAAAAGACCTAAACAACGGCAGAAAAAAATGAACATTTTGGGTTTGAGGTTGCAGAACGTTCCCTGAAAAACACCAATGGCTAATCCAATCCCTTCCACATGCTTCATCTCCTTTCTCGCAGTGCCATTCCTCACCAGCAGCAACTCCGCCATCTTCGTCGCTGGTCCACGAGTCTGTCCACAAGAGCCACCTCGCTCTTTGCTCCACGAACACAAACACCGTCAACTTCCCCACTTTCCTCAACGTGGCAGCACCCTGAATATCTACCCTAAGAACAAAAATAGCAGAAAAAAAGTAAAGCAATAAAACCTAAACAAAACGCAAAAAAAAAAATTATATATAGAGAAAAAGCGAGAAAAAAAAAAGATTTGGAAAACGCTAACCAAACGCGTTTTTTGGTTTTTGCCAAAAAGGGGTGGCTTGCCAGCAAGAAGGTGGTGTTGCGACGGTAGCTGTCTGGAGAAGGATGCATGCAGGAGGCTTGATGGAAACGGAGAAGAGTGGCTGACAGCGAGAGAAACCAGAAACTTTGGAGGAAGAAGACGAACAGTGACATTGCGCCTCTACAATTCGCAAAATCACAAAATTACTCTAGTGACAGGCTTTATGGCCTCGGTTATTCAAAAAACCGAGGCCTAAAGTGGCTCAATGGCCTCGGTCGAAGGGGACCCGAAGCCAAAGGGGGCGGCGTTGATGAAATTTTTAAATTAGGGTTTCTGGGCAGGGTTATAGGCTTCGGTTCTATTTCAACCGAGGCCTAAAACTGTCCAATATTGCCTCGGTCGAAAAGCAACCGAGGCCAAATGTGTTCTCGCTGGCGCCAATTTTAAAATTTTCATTTCTGGACTACCTAATAGGCTTCGGTTCTTAAGGAACCGAGGCCTAAAGCTGCTTACGGCACCGGTTGTTTGAAGAACCGAAGCAATATAGGTTGCTGAAATTGCAAAATTGCCACCGCCTCCTTATAGGCTTCGGTTCCGCCATAACCGAGGCCTATAAGACGAGGTAAAATATCAAATTTGCACTAGTGACATTTATTTTTATACTAATTAAGGAAAAGTTACCTTTAGTTTATTAGACATTTTCTTCTTTAATTATTTTGCATGCAAATAATCTGATTACAGATGACTTTATTATATTTTTAGTATATTTCATAATATAATTAATTATCTTAAATAGGAATACTTATGTGGGAATGAGGGTGTGTTGTAAGTGTGTGAGGATGTACATAGAAATGTTTGTGTTTATGATAAATTGAAAATAAGATTGAAATTTATTTATTTATGATTAAAACTTGCTTTATATTTGATGTTCAATTTAGTATTGGAATTGTAAAAGTTTAAACATAATTTATAATAATCTAGATAACAATCTAACAATATGAGAAGTTTAAAAATAATTAATAAATTATATTGAATTATACTTTATATTTAAATTTTAGTTATAAAATCATGTCAACATTTTATATTAGCTAACTTATTTTAATTTTAAATTTACAAGCACTATTTGATCTAATAATTTGAATAAAAAATAATTTTTACATGGCTGTGGAACTTAAGCTATTTTAATGATAAATTTATAATGAATTTAATTATTAGACATTGTACATGATCACTAAACTATTCATAGAAAATAAATTATCTACAAAGAGATTTTTTTTTTTTCACGTTAAAAAACATTTATTTTTCTACTTATTAAAAAAAAGTTACCTTTAATTTATTAGACATTTTCTTCTCTAATTATTTTCCATGCAAAATAGTCTGAATATAAATGTCATTATATAATTTTTATTATATTTTACATAATATAACTAATTAGGCTTAAGTAGAATTACTTATAAGTGAAACTTATTTATTTATAACAATATAAAATTAAAAAGTGTAAAAGCCTTATATTTGAAGTTCAATTTAGTATTGGAAATGTGAAAGTTTGAAACTAATTTATATTAATCTAGATAACAATCTAACAATATGAGAAGTTTAAAACAAATTAATAAATTATATTGAATTATTCTTTATATTTATATTTTAGATAAAATCATGTCAACATTTTATTTACCAAATTTATTTTGAATTAAACTTTATTTCAACGATATTTGAAATTTATATTTCAAAAAAATTATATTTTAAATAATTTTATATATAATTGTTTGAAATATAAATTCAAATAAAAAATAATATTAAAGTATGATGTAATATGTTTTTTGAAATATAATTTTTAAATAAATTTAAATTTATAATTAAAAAAATAAGGCTAAATGTAAATTAAAAATTTAAATAAACTTAATCTTATTTTATAAAAATATCAATTTTAATAAAAGTATTAGTGTAACATTTTTGTAGAAATTAAATTTGTTATTAATTTGGAGAGAAACGAAATTAGTTCATTTTTAACAAAACTTAGAACTAAATTAAAATTAAATCATAACAAATATAGGAAGTATAAGGACTAAATTAAAATTAAGATAACAGGTATAGGAACCAAATTGAGATTAAGTCAATAACGTGGTATTGACAGTGACACGTGGCATTACCACTACCACGTCACATTGTCACTATCACTGCCACGTGACACAATGCTGTTTTTGTAAGGCCCACTTAATTCTGCCCCAATGTTTAAGGGTTTGCCCTAATCAGTTGGGCCTAAGGCTGGCCCATAGGGTACCCAAAACTCCTAAACTAGTCTAACCCTCTCACTTTCTGCTCACTTTGCAAAATCAATCCCTTGCTCACTTTCTTTTCCCTCAATAGAGCTTTGTTAGGGTTTGAACCTCATTCATCTTCAAGCGAGCTTGAGTCCATTTCTTTCTCATGTAAGTTGGTTCTCAACCTGTACCTTCTTTGTTTCTAGCTCTGTTGTCGTGATTCTAACTAGGGTTCACCTTGGTAACCCCGTTTTGAATTTGTTTCACTATTTCCAACTCCCGAATCTGCTTTTGGAGTTCTTGTGTTCGTTGGCTTAGGTGTCAGAGTCTTTTGGCTAGCATTTTCCAAGTAAGGGAAGCTAGGGTTTTCACATTTTTGTAGTATGTTGGTTGCTTTGCTTCTGTTTCATGATTAATATGCCTGGATGATGTTTGGGTTCGTATGAAAATGAACTGAATATTGTTTTGGATTGGTGTGCTGCCATGTATGTGTGAACAGGGGACGAGAACTGATATTTTCGTCCAAGCGAGCTCGTCTCGCCTCAGCGAGAATAGTAGAAGCTCGCCCAAATTTCTACTCAAGATTGGTATGCATGATAACTTTATGTTGGTTGGTGATACTTGATTTTTGGTATGGTTTAGGACGTAATTCCATGAATCTCATGGAGAGGTCTCATGGTGGTGCCTCATGGTTAAGACATAATTTCACGAAGGTTTCGTGGTGGTGCCTTATTATATAATTTAGTAAGGATTCAAGTAAGGATTGCATTCTGAAACTCTAAAGAGTTAGTGAGTCTCACGTAGAGCGTATGACTCAAATGGTGAGAGTAGTAGGAGGCCCTAGTCTTTGGCAGGATAATGGCCTTAGATGTTTGAAGACTAACCTTGTGCGTGGTAGGGTGAAACCCATTGGCAATTGCTCTACAGAGCAGTAGAGGCCACCACAAGTGCAAGTATCTAGTGAATCTGACTGATTATATGTATCCGGATAATTGAGTCTTAGAGTCTTGTTTGTTGGTCATCACATACTTGGTTGATTTATATATATTTGACTCTTAAATTGTATGCAATTGTATGATAAAACATTTTCCACTCTAGCTTATCCTTTCTGTTTGTTTGTATGTTCTATGTGTGGTTTTCTCCTTTTGTGATGATCATCAATTTATTGATGTGAGCATATGTGGGAACTCCTCGTGGTCACCAGGGTGATGGAAATTCCGCTGCGTAGTTATTCTTGGGTTGGATTCCCTGCTCCGAGTATTCTTGAAGGTCAAGGCCTATGTACTACCTTGTATTTTGGATACTGTTTAACTTTTATCTTATTTTGTTAATGATATCATGGTGTGCCTTAGACTTTCTCTCCAAGTATCTGGGATAGCGGTAAGGAATGATACTTATACTCTATAACGTTGCTCTTTATATTACTTTATGTGATGTTTCATTTAATTAAGTCTATTTATTAAATGGGACGTTATAGTTTTGACACATGACAATTTAAAAAAAAAAACAAAAAAAAAAAAAAAAAAAAAATAACAAACTAATACATGAGACATATTTAACGTCATTAGCATAGTACTAATAAAAATGACCTAGTAATTACACATTTTCAAAAATAGGGATCCAATTAAAACGAGTCAAAATCTAAAAATTAAATTGAGATTTTTGAGAAAAAACGAGACTTATTTTAAATTAAATTAAATTTTACAAGCACTATTTGATGTAATGATTTGAATGAAAAATAAGTTTTTTTTTTTCTTGTAAACAGACATTGTAATGGAATTTAAGCTCTTCGAATGATAAATTTCTAATCAATTTAATTATTTTAGAAGTTGTACATGATCATTAAATCTTTTCACAAAAATTAAATTATGTACAAGTGAAGTTTATATATATATATATATATATATATATATATATATATATATATATATTATAAAATATATATTTTTTTAGTAAGTAAAGAAAACATGTATATTTAGTCCTAATATTTCATATTACATTAATTACGCTTAAGTCAAAATTATTTTAATACACTATCTCTTTTAAAAAATCTTACAATCATTCACATTGATTAATTTCAAGAAATTATTTAATTTAAACTTTGCAATTCAGGCAGAAAATTTGAAACGAATTAAACTAATCAATAAATTAGAAAAAGACAAATTTTCCATACAAACATAATACAGATGAACGTCATTTGAGACATAACATTTTATCATCTAGGGAGCGTGGAAAATTACCAATTCAAGGGGGAATTGAAACAATCAATCAATATCTTTAGGTCGAATTTGGGCTTTAAAGGATGAAACCAGGTTGTTCATGCTTAATTACTATGCTATGCGTTTTGATGTTAGATTCAGATTCATGTACGTATGTATTGTTTAATTATGTATTGAAACGAGTTTTTAATTTCTTCTTAGTTTATTAATTTCTAGTTAATTGAAAGTAAAATAAGATCTTTCAAAACCTATGATAATCAAATCAAGGAGTCAATGCATTTTTAATTTTTGTTCGTCATGGAACATTTGAATTATAATATTGGTTACAAGCATACGATTTTGGAATCATACCCTAAGTATTAGAACTTAATTTGTTTATTTGTTCGAATATGACCTTAATCATTTGATTTCTGGATTTCTTTTTCTGATAGCTACGGGTATTATTTTGACTTGGAATTTTAATGCCCACTTCCAATACCTTGAACTTAATTGGAAAAATAGCTCGAGCAATTGGTGTGGTGTGATTTCAGAGATAAAAAAAAAATGGACTGAATTTTGGCTAAACTTGTAACAGCCATAACTTTCATTCTGGTAGAATCACTATTATTATATATGCCTTTGGGGTAGAAATTGATGTTTTTTGTTTTGAATTAGTGCCATTTGTGATTTTTCTTCTTTATTTTGCAATTTTGAAAAAAATTTAAAATAATTGCAGTTTGAGTTTTGGGATGAATATTTTTGTGGTTATACTTTGAGCCACCACTCGTAAATGGGCCTTGACATGTTTCATACCCAAAGCCATCATCCAAAGCCATTAAGACCACACAAAACGTCCACCTAACAACCCCTGCCTCTACGTTATTGTCTGGTGCAGGCTAAGAGACACCAGGCGATATGTCGCTACAGGTCACCTGACAGACACCATTCGCCACCAGGCGCCACGCATTCCAGAGGCCACTGTTTTAAAAACTATCGCCTAACGGTTCAATCATCATCGCCAGGCACTACGTGCTCCAAGGACTTCCCTGGTGCCTCCTATCGCCTAGTAGTCCAGTAAGCACTGCTAGGCGCTATACCAATAGCGTGTCTAGTTTTTGGTTTTTTCACTCCAACAAGGTTTTGACACACTAATCATGCAATTGCACACATCAAGAATACCAATTACTCATCTGTATAATGCAATATGACTCAAAATAACCTCATTCCATCTTATATGCCTACCTTTCTATGCATATTCATACATATACTCCACTATTTAAATTCATGTTAGCACTCCATTTTAACTTATGAATAATTCCTGCTTACACCAAGTTTAATCAACAACACTCTACCAACTTAATCCATTGTAACATACTAACTACACTTTAGTATCCCTACATATTCATGCATTTATACATAATATCTCAACACTTACAAATTGAAACTAGGAATGAAAGTACCTTGCTTATGACTAAGACCTCGACCAGCCTCTGCCATGGCTATAAATCTTGTACCCCCTGTACTAATACCAACCACCCTGCTCTAATTCCTTCAATCATGGTTTCCTCTTATCTCTAGTTGAACATAATAACCCAACCCTCTTTAAAACATTACACTTACTGTAGTATTTTTCGTCCATATTACCTCAGTACTTCCTACATGGAATCTCACCTCACAACTTCAAAATAGCTAGCACCACAAAACTGCCAGATAGTGCCCATTGGTTGGCGGTAAGCATATGCCGCCAGGCGGTGCATACATTTCTGGGATATTCCCAGATTTTTTGTTCCCTGTGAGAAAGCCCTAAAGTTTCCTCACCCTACGATTCAGAAATCCAACAGTACAATTTTCACTCCTAATTAATGTTCCAGTGTGCACCTACCTTCAATTGCATCCTCTAATTACAAATTTACTTTTATTAGGATTAAAAATTCATGTTTAACATTCATTATCAACCCTTATTCACCCACATGCTTCTCAAATCATCCAAACATGAAAACCACCAGACGATTTATTAATTTACAACATCCATCAATTAAAAAAACACTAAAGATGCCTGGTGGACCTTCAACACCGTCAGGTGGTTCATCACCAAAACCTAGAAAATTGTGCATAAGGCTTGCGTCGCTTGGCGGACCTTCAATGTCGCCTGGCGGACCTTCAATATCGTCAGACGATTTCTAGAAAAAATTTAGAAACGTGAAAAATCCAGGATGAAAAGAGAAAATAAAAAGCACCCTTGCATCCATAAATCATACAATAACGCAATTTAAAGTAAACATGGGTTGCAACTCCCCTAACTTGGAATTCCTGCTCCTAACGTGCTCCTTCTTACTTGTCATGTGATCTCCTTTGCCTCTACCAAAAGAACTCCCACAAGCCCTCAATACCCTCTTTAGGTCCCTGATTCTTGCTCTAAAAATTGCCTTTAGCTGTCACCCCAGTATTTTCCCTTTTCTCCTCCCTATAATCGAACCCTTAACCATCAAATTACCAAGCATATGCACAACCATCAAGCCATCACATGTTTCATAACATTTCATGCATATCTATAACTATAAAATCGCACCACATAGTCATGCATACTAAAAAATGAAGTAAATAGTTAAAACATCACACCAATGACATTCCCCGGACTCGAACCCAAGTCCTTTCAACCACTTGAGCTAGTATTATTCCTTTTCATAACTCGTTGCATTAATTAATTTAAAGACCCTTTCACTCGCATTTATATCAAATAAATATTTATTTATTTATTTAATTTCTCGGATCTTACAATGGGAACTTCAAAAGCATAAACAAATGTCAACAAGAGGAAATGATATTTTTATCAGTCATAAAATGGCCAAAATGTGGTCTTTAGTTTGTTAAGATTTCTATCATCAGCCAATGTCAGCACTACCATAAGCTCTTTCTCTAATGGATTACAATATGAACTTTAACAACAAGGTAATACCTCTTGCTGAACAAGCTTTAGTTCAGCCTCCAAAGGAGAAAGAATTTCTTCTATTGGAAATCAGACTCACAAGAAACCACACACAAAGGAAGATAAGACATATGCTCCTGTTGTAATTTGGGAGGAAAATCCCAAAATGCAAGAACCCTAATTGCAAAAACCATAAATAACGATGTGATTCAATTAAAAGAGAAGACACACCTGAAAACACACTTAAAGACGACGATATGTAAGGGAAGGGAGACACAAACAAATAGACGCAACCAACTGAGACGCAATGATCACACACAGAGTTGATGCAAACACAATAAGTGTTGAAATGTGGAATTGAGAAGCGAATTGTTGAAATGTTAAGAGAATGGGCTGAAATGGGAGCACATGAGAAAGGAGAAGGGTCTTTGAAATTTTGGCTAAAATTGTTGAAATGAGATAAGAGACGAGGGAGATAAGCTAAAATATTGGGATGGTGGAGGGAGAAATACGATAAAGAAACCTTTAATTTTTATTTTTCTAGCATTTACTTAAAAAGTGGTAGTTAAAACCGCCATATTTTAAATGCAAAATATGGTGGTTTAAAATATGGTAGTTAAGACCACCATATTTTGCATGTAAAATCTAGCCGTTCAAAAACCGCCTTATTATAATGTAAAATCTGGCAGTTTTAAATAACTGCCATATTAAAATCACTACAATTTACTCGATTTTTTGTAGTTTTTGCACTATCTACTAAAATTCCTTCTGATGAAAATTTTTGTCCATAAACAATGCCTTCTCATACCATAAAATTACAATTGTCCAAATTGAGAATAAGATTCGTCTCCACACATCTTTTAAGTACAATCTCAAGATTCTTTAGGCAAAGATCAAAAGATGACCTAAAGACTGAGAAATCATCCCTAAAAACTTCAATGCTCTTCTCTAGTAGATCAACAAAAATTGGAAACATGCATCTTTGAAAAGTGGTTAGTGCATTACAAAGACCAAATGGGATTCTTCGATATGCAAATACGCTAAATGGACAAGTAAAATCATTCTTTTCTTGATCTTCGAGATTGACTATGATTTGGTTATAGCTAGAAAAGCCATAAAAAAATATACGATTTCCTTGCTAACTTGCCTAGAATTTGATTTGTATGACGAGAAAGAGAAAAAAAAAAGAGGAAAAGAAGGATTGTTCCTTTGTTCGTCTCACAATACAACATTAATGAATATGCCTTCAACTTTTCATCTACCTAAGAGCACCACAAAAATACAAAAAAGAAAATCAATATTTATGTCTGTTTTCTCTAGCCAAGGTTCAAACTTACCACCTCTAAGTTCCAAAACCACACTCCAAACCATATACACTATCATATTTATCTTGTCATACAATGCGCACATAAACATTCAAATAATATTTCACACAACAAAAAAGGCCAAAATAAATTATAAATACTTAATAAACATAAGTCGCACCAAAGACGTACACATAATCACCTCCAAATTAATTACAAAAAAATATTTAAATATAAACACTCCAAATGCACACATCAGGAATCAAACCCAACCAACCCATGACAAGGCTCTAACCAACTGTGTTACACATGACTTTTGTCTAACTCATTATTTATTAATTTAAATAGTACTCCTCTCGTCCAATTACCACCTTAAAAATAATTATTTTTTTCTAGTCTTACACATGTCACAAGTTCTGTCGAACACCCACAAACGAATGGTCAAGCAGAAGCCATGAACAAGGTCATAGTGGCCGAGTTGAAATAAAGATTAATAGAAGCCAAAAGAGCATGGGTGGATGAGTTGCCACAAGTACTATGGGCCTATTAATGTAAGTCACATAGGTACAATTACAACCGAGGCATATACCACCTTCTGCCTCGGTTCAGTTGCAACCGAGGCATATACCACCTTCTGCCTCGGTTCAATTACAACCGAGGCATAAACCTACTGCAATTTAATTAAAATAGTTTTTTTATTTTTTTTAAATTAATTAACTTATATGTCTCAGGTAGTAGACAACTGAGGCCATAAGCCCTTTATGCCTCGGGTATTTAAAAATCGAGACATAATCTGCAACGTCCAATTTTAAAACGTGAAAAGAGCGGGAATTTTGAAATTATTTTTCAGGCTTTATGCCTCGAGTGGATATGAACCGAGGCATATAAGCTATTATGCAGCGGTTATTATTCGAACCAAGGCATAAAAGTTCGCTAAAATTTCAAAAATGCCACCACGTTTTGATATACCTCGTTTTTGGGGGAACCGAGGCATAATAGTCAAAGTAAAATGTCATTAATGCACTAGTGATGTAGCAACCAAGTGGAGGGAGAAGGCAATCATCCAGAAAAAAGTTAGTAAAAGGATGTAAGCAAGGAGGTTCAACACCGAGGTCAAGCCATGAAACTTCTGATAATTGACATTATCATGTTATATTTTTTGTTTATTTTTTCTTTTATTTTTGTTTTATTATTACCCTTTTAGATATATTAGGTTTTATTTAAGAAAATTGGAAAAGATAAGTATTTGGTTTACATATTTAATATTTTCCAGATAAGTGGAAATATTAAAGAAATTAAGAAGAATATCAACAAAATTTGATTATCAAAGTTATCGCCAAAAGGAGATATTGATAAAGTTGGTTACTCCAATATAAAATCAAGTATAAAGTTGCAAGTTATGTCCAATTTGAAAAATCTAAAAATAAGGGACTTGACAGATGTCAAAAGGAACAACCTTTATGAGAAATAAACAACCCCTTTGGGGGAAAAAGGGAAAATAATTATTTTGGGGAAAAGGACACTTGACCTAAAAGGAGAGAAGGTAGAGGTGCATTTTGAAGGCTGGGGGTATTCATCTTTATTCTTATTATAGTATTAAGAATGTTAAGGAGTAGCTAATTCCCTTATTCATGGGGATTGAATTTAATGTATTCTTAACTCTTTGTGAACTCACTATTAAATATAATTATTTTCCATATTGATAGCATATTTAGGAGTACTTTCTGATTGAAAGATAGTTTAGGAAACCAAATTAGGATGAAACAACTAATAAAATTCACATGCTAGACATAGTTATGGAACATTTACTCATTCATAACATCAAAATCTTGATCATTAATGTGAACTTATAATAAAAATTACTAGACATAGGGTTTTTATTATTCAAGTTTAAACTTGTCGATAAGGCATTACAACGTTTTATAAAAGGTGTGAATGCTAAAGAAAGAATTAGAAGTATATTATTTGGTATTTTTGCTTTGAATTGAATCATGAAACACAATCCCAGTGAAGCCTTTATCATATATTGTTGCACACCATATGTTTGATAAAAATACAAAAAGAGTTTTATTTTTGTTTTTGTGAATTTTGATGTCTAATTGAGTTATGAATTGTAAGAGTTGTCAAGTGTTACACAAGTCTTTTGGGAAACAATACTTGGAATTTTCACTTTATTACTTGTGTGATTTGGTACTCTTACCACAGAGCTTCATTGAAGGAGATATAATGTGGAGGAAGATGGATGATGCTCGCGAGAAGTCTTCCTACAGGAAGCTTGTGCTGAATTGCGAAGGACTATTCAGAGTAGTAAAAAAATTTGAAGAACGATGTCTATTCGTTAGAATATTTGAGTAGCAAGGCATTGCCCAACACTTGGAATGCCATACACCTTAAGATGTATTTCAGCTAATAACAGGTATGAACCGAACAACACACTCTTTATTGAAGGGGCAAAAAAGTTAATAAAATAAGGCATTCCAACTTCAATTTGTTCAATTTTTTCTTTGCACAAGCGTAGATGTCTTAAGTTGGTTAAGGACGAGCTTCGATGAATCCTCTATCAATCGGTAACCTCGCTTGTTTAAGGAATAGTTTTAATGAACCCCCACCAAGATCACGGTCAGTTAAGGATGACTTCCAACGAACCTCTGTTGCGTTATATCAATTGATCGATTAAGGATGAGTTCTAATTAACCCTATCTTATGAGCTTTGGCCTAAGCAGCGATATTGACGTCGAGTCACATTTTAGGAAACCTTCACTACAAGGAGACCTGGAGCTCCAAAATGATAATTGAACAATCAAGAGAAAACCCTATGGGAGGGAAAGCTCTGTGGCTGGTCACCAAGATGACTGTCCAAGCTTGGGAGTAAACCCACTCGTGAAGGAAACCTCCATGGATGACCTACTTGGATTGGAGCTAGAGCAACACTTAAAATTTTATAAATAGAAAACATGTCTTTATTATTTTCATGTTGATTTTGTAAATCATTTTAGAGAGAGAAACTTCATAGTTAGCTTAGGTTCGTATTGTATATCTCATGTTCTTGTTGTATACATTATTGTGAGCAACTAACTTCTTCCTAGTTGAGATTGGATGTAACTTCTAAACTCTTTATACTGCACTTGGTTTTAGATATATATATATATATATATATATATATATATATATATATAGTGTGTTTTTTTTTTTATATGTTATTTTTTTTTTTTTCTCTTTTTTTTTTTATCTCTTTCTCACACATCATACTTTATCACCACTAGATAGTAGAGACATCTAGGTTAATGTTTAGATTTAATCAAATCTCCTAATGCTTGGCATATACCAGAGATGGTTATACGACTTTAGCTGGTTTAAAGAGTCTTGTTCTTAATGCATGGGTTCCTCCACCTGGATGGGGACATCTTGCGTGTGATACGTAACATCCCAATTTTGGGATATCATGGAAAGTTAGAAAACGAACGCATTTGACGAAAAAGGAATTATCATTGAAAATGTACTAATAAAAAAATACTTATAATTTAATTTAAATTGCGTAGTTCAAAATGTTAACTTGTCAAAAATATTCAAATAACAATTGCGAACAAAAGAAAATTACATAGCTCTTAGTATCTGATTTAAAATAACTAAATAAATTATAAAAACTCCCGAGTCAAACCCAGCCTCTCGTCAATCTACTCCATGCCAAAATTATCTGCAATATCATCTGCCGCCGTATAAAACACATGTTATACGATCATCGCACATGCATCAAACACACAAACAAACAAATAGGGGTAAGCTAACCATAAACAATTATATTTATAAAAGAAATTCATAAATAAAACATATCCATAAATACTCGACGTCGCATTCAAGTAACACTTAAGCATTATGATCACAATCAATCCTTGGTTTGAACACACAAACCCCAAAATCCAAAAAATCATACCAAACCAAACATAGCATCACATTCATAAAAAATCTTCAAACATAGTTATCATAATCAAGCTTTGGTTTTCCGCGACCTCTCACCCCACAATAACATCTAGTTTTCTAGAACAAATGGTTCGATGTGTCCCACTATCGTAGCCAGATTGTCTCCCTTATTCCGCAAGGAATTATGAGTAAAAACATTGATGCATCGCACATCGGACACTATACTTGCAACGAGCCGAAATAAAGTGAAACATATTTCCCCTCCCCACTACTTCACACAGGCGAGGGGGTACAACACTTGAACCAATCCTTTACCACTGCTTCACACAGGCGAGGAGGGCCCCTTTCCACTGCTTCACACATGCGAAAGAGTCTTCACTGGGTTCCTAGGTACGGAAAACCTCACACAACACCCAATTTCAACAAGAGCCTTCAAGTAAGGCAAACACTCTCAACATGCAACACATTAGAGTTACATGTTTAATTGATTGGTGTTGTGCGTGTAAGACCCATAGAATTTAATTAATTAAATAATTAATTAATTAATAAATGCGGGTGAGAAAATAATTTATGACATTAAATTATGATGAGTATGACGTGGAAAAGTACTAGCTCAAGTGGTTGAGAGTACTTTGATTGTGTGAGAGGACTTGGGTTCGAGTCCTATGTATGCCAATTTTGTGTTATTATTCGTTATTATTTTAAATATATGATAATCATGCTGTGAAATAATATGTTAATTGGATGATGATTGTTAGCATGAAACATGAATTGGCATGATGATTTGGCATTGCATAGTTGTGGGTTCAACTCTGGGAGAAACCCAAATTAAACATTCTTTTTGCTATTTTTGGCTTTGGCATGAAGGTGAAGGGTTAACATAAACCCTAGAGAAGATTGCAGCCAAGGGAGGGTTGAGAAATGGATCATAAAGGGTCCATGAATGACAATAAACATCACCATTAAGCGTTAGATTTGTTTTGTGTTATTACCTAGTTTTTAAGACACCTTTAAAAGGCCAAAGTGAGGTAAGGAGAAAGGTTTTGGCAAGTTGTATGTGCACTTAGAAAACAGAGCACGAAAATTGGAGTGTGGTGAGGCTTGAGTGCATAATTGTGGCTGATTGGAGGAAGAACTAAGAGGACTTTGGGTGAGCGAAGAGGAACTTTAGTGCAATTCTCAAACTTTTAACAAGGAAACCAGGTTAGGGGAGTTTCGCGTTAAGTTGTGTAATTAGTTTAATTGCCTGATTTTTAATTATGTTGTGCATGAGTATATTACTGTTTACGTCTCTTTTTTTTGGGTTTCTGGGATTTTTTCCAGAAACCACCTGGCGGGAGATGAAGACCCGCTAGGCGACTCATTTGTGTTAAGCCAATCCCTGGTCTTCGGGTAAGAACCGCCTGGCGGCAAGGTCCCGGCCGCCAGGCGCTACAATGCTAAAACAACATTCTGGGTTCTATCTGATGCACTGTCTGGCGGAGATGAATAACCGCCAGGCGATGTGAGTCTATTCGAGTCGTTTTTGGTATTTTGGGGTCACTGGGGTGATTCTAATCGGATGGACATACTGTTCCAGTTGTTGTGAGTGAATTGAGGTAATGTCTTGTTGAAATTGTGCGTGATCGAAAGGGGTAATTTATATGAAATTGCATGAACGGGAGTTAGGGTTTACAAGTTTGGGATAAAAGGTTGGAATTATTGACATTGTGAATTGGGTTGCATGTTACGTGTGATATTGTACTAAGAACTGTCTGAGGTGCGAGAATTGATGAACTTGTTAAATGAAGGTGAGGACAAGTTTGGGTTTCTAGGTGCAACAACGCTGGGGATTTTCCAGAACTGCTATGTGCCGCCTGGCGGTACCAAGACTGCCGTCAGGCGCTATACCAGAAAATGGGGTTTTTAGATTTAGTGAAGAGGGGGGGTTGGGACGTTTACCTATTTTACATGGAGTAGAAGTGTTAGGAGTTGGGAAGATTGTAGCAGACGTATGGCTGTGGAAATGTGGTAGCAATATTATGGAGGTTAAGGGTGATAGGTAAAAGTGGAGTGACCTTGAGGTAATGTTGAAAAGGAAAGAATGATGGAGACGAACTATAAGAGTTTGGATGAGAACAGTGGCAGTGAGATTAATAGCGGAACCTCTGACTTTAAGTGGGTTTGAATGAGCAAATAGAATGGATGTCTTGAACCTATTTGAGAAAATACTTACTCTTGTGAAAAGGATATGGGAACGAGGTGTGGGGTGGCATAACGTTATTATACTTATGGTAAATAGATAGTTGCTATGATCATCAAATTACAATCACCAGAGAGAGGTAAGCTTACCCGTAAATTGCTAGCTAATCAATAAGTAGATAAGAGACTGTAGAATCTGAGGAAAACCAGCAGTGTGCAGATACTGATACCTCGTCTGGCGATGAGCTACGTTCCGTCAGGCGGTAGCGTGTTAACATTGAGGTACGTATTTAGGGGTGCCTGGCGGTAGGGACCTTCTCGCCAGGCGGTTACAATGGTAATGTTGAATCAAAGGCGCTGAGGCGCCTGGCGGTACGGGACACCCGCCAGGCGGTCTGGAAACTGGCAGCGCCTAGTGGTACGTGACACCCGCCAGGCGGTTTGGGAACTGGCAGCGCCTGGCGGCACGTGTCCCCCGCCAGGCGATTTGTACTGCTGCAATTTGGAATTTTGGTTTCGGATTTGTGATCTACAAGGCATCTAGTGGTGCTTTAAGGGTGGGATTGCTGGTGTTCCTTGAGTTGTGGCTCAGAACATATCCCTTGAGTTGTGGCTCGGAATAGCATTTCTTGAGTTGTGGCTCGGGATGGCGGATGAACACAAGGAACCCTTGAGTTGTGGCTCGGGTTGGCGAGTGTTGTCGGTGTGAGTGTGATGGTTGTGGCCAATACGGATGGGTCCAGATAGATTGCCCTCCTCAGTTGTTGGCTGACGAGTTTGGTAGTCTTGGGACGATACGAACTATGTTCGTATATGGGAACTCTACCTGGCGTTACGGTGTATGATTCGTAGCATTGTTTTCCGCACGTGCTCTATCGGTTATGGCCGATAGGTATGACAGCAAGTCATCTTGAAGTATTCACTAGACGATGTGGAACACGAATAATCTGATTGGGATCAGGTGGTATAAATTAAAAGATGGAACGATGTGGGATGTTTAAGTTATTCTTAGTGATATGTGTATATGTATATGTATCTGTATAATTATATATGTTTTATCTGTTAAGTTCACCCTATCTGCGTGTGTTTGGTGATGATCGTGTACGCGGTACACGGGAGCAGATGTTGTTGATGCAGGTGGCTCAGGTGATACTTAGCAGCGGAGAGGGGATAGACTGGGAAAAGACTAGTGTTTATTTTCAGTTGATTTTTGAAATATGATGTAAACCCTTACGGGATTTTTATGAAATATGTGTTTAGTGATTTTGGACTTGAACTTTTGATGATTAATTAATAAATTTTAAATTTTCCCGCGTTTTAGGAAAACGGGGTATTATTAACTACCGCGTATTATAAATTAGGTTAAAATACTCATTTGGTCCATGTTTTTGTTGAAAAATCTCAAATAGGTCCTAAGATATTTTTTAGTCTCAATTAGGTCCATATTTTTGAAAATGTGTAACAATTAGGCCCATTTCGTTAGTATAGAGTTAACGGTGTTAAAGATGTGCCACGTGTCAGCTCCACATTTTTTTGAATTTTTTTAAAATTTTTTTAATTTTTTTAAAGTTTTTTTTTGAATTTTTTGAATTTTTTTTTTGAAAATTATTCATGCCACGTGTCACATCAGTATTGTGCCACGTGTCAAGTCAGTAAGGTGACACGTGTCAAATCATTGTGTGAATCTCAATTTGGTCCATATATTTGTTATTTTTATTACATTTCAGTCCATTTTTTTAAAATTTTTTAAATATATTTATTTTAACTTTTTACAAAATTGTTTTACAATTTTATATTTAAATTTATAAAATTGTTAATTTTAAACCAACTCTAATATTTGTATATAAATTATTTAAAACAATTTTGTAACAAGTTAATATAAATATTTTAAAATTTTAAAACAAAATATAAAATAAACTTCATATTATTAAAATGTTTAATAAAAATATCATTATAAAATTTATATAAAAGTTAAATTTGATCTCAATTTGGAAATGATGAAATTGAAAATTAAAAAAAAATGGACTGAAATATAATTAAAATAACAAATATATGGACCAAATTGAGATTCAAACAATGACTTGACACGTGTCACCTTACTGACTTGACACGTGGCACAATATTAATGTGATATGTGGCATGAATAATTTTAAAAAAAAAAATTAAAAAATTAAAAAAAAAATTAAAAAAAATTTCAAAAAAATTCAAAAATTCAAAAAAATGAGATGCTGACACGTGGCATATCCTTAACACCGTTAACTCTATACTAACGGAATGGGCCTAATTGTTACACATTTTAAAAAATATAGACCTAATTGAGACTAAAAAAAATCTTAGGACCTATTTGAGATTTTTCAACAAAAACATGAACGAAGGGAGTATTTTAACCTATAAATTATTGCTTTTATTTATTTATAATTTCGTAATATCCTGACGGGATGTTACAGTGCGCATAATCTTGTAACTCATTATATTTTTGGGAATGAGGGTTATTGGTAATGAATGGATGTGGATACCTAAGTTTTGTATTTTTCGTGGACTAAATGAATATAAAGCATGATTCTAGAGTTGATTTGCCATTACATTGTGTCGATCATGTTTTAGTAGTGTTTTGGTATTGGATTTGGTGAACTGAGGGCGCGAACAGAGACAAAACCCTGCAAGTTTGGTCCAAGCGAGTCCATCTCGCCTAAGCGAGAATTGCAGAACTACGTTTCTGGTTTTTAGGTCTTGCTGCTCTTTTAGGCGAGCTGTTGCAATGTTGAGCGAGTGATACTCTCGCTTGGGTGAGAGTGGCTCGCTTAAGCGAGATTGCGACGAGATCGGGCATGATGAGCGCGACTTCTCGCCCAGGCGAGAGGTTTTGGGGTTCTGAGCGACAAGCATGCTCGCTTAGGCGAGAATGGCTCGCCTAAGCGAGGTCTCGATGAGAGTTGATCGCTTTTTGATTGCATCCTCGTTTAGGCGAGGTGTGTGTTGTTTTTGAGCGATGGTATGGCTCGCCCAGGCGAGAGGATCTCGCCTAAGCGAGATAACGTGATGATGCTGTTGTTTTAAGCTCGCTTAAGCGAGGTGAGCTAGCCTAAGCGAGACTGAGGGCTTAGCTTGGGTGAGAATCCCTAGCTTAAGCGAGTTTATGTGAATTGCAATGTTGTGTGTGCTTGCGTGCGATGTTTGGCTACTCTTTCCTAAGTATAGGAAGTATATGCATGTGGTTGTGGTGTTTGGGCTTGACGGACTAAGTCCAATAGGGGTCTGGGATGTGCTTGAATTGTTGAACCATGATGGGCATGGAACTGGTTGAGTTCCCGTCGGCTACTATTGGGCGAGGAGTCCTTAGTATGGTGATTACATGCGTTGGACGCACGATGGGCAAGAAACTGTGGTGTTCTCGTCGGCTACTATTGGGCGAGGAGTCCATAGTATGGTGATTGCGTGCGTGCCAGGGTCCAAGTCGAGAAGGCTTGGATAATTTACTACAGATGAGGAGTTTGTAGGACAGGACTATGAGCGGGATAGGCTCATAGGGTTGGACCATGAATGAGTTAGTTTCGTGGGAGCATAGTGAAGTCCCAAGACCTAGTTCATGTATATGACTCATGAAGGACTATGAGGTCATAGTTGGGTAATTTGAAAAACAGAAATTTTAGTTATGTTATTTTGGGACGGGTGACATATTTATTTCATGTATCTGTTTATATATTGTGCATAGCTCACCCTTTCTGTGTGTGTGTGTGGCGATGATCGGATGACTCGTTATCCGGGAGCAGATGATTTGACAGGTGGGCCAGGAGATGCATAGACTCGGAGCGAGGGATAGTTGGGGATTTTGTTTATATGTTATTATTTTGATTTTGAGATAAATATGTAACTCTTTGGGAGCCATGTAAATATTGTTTTAGTTTTATAAATTATGGACTCCTTGTTTTATGACATGTATATTAAAGTTTTAAATTTCCCGTGTTTTTGGGAAATGGTTTTATATTAAATAAGGTATTTACTATTTATTTCGGATTTTATTTATTAAATATTAGTAATATTCCTAAGGGATGTTACATGTACCATGGATAAAAGGAAAAGAGAAGTCTTATAGAATGGAAAGAAAAGAAAGAAAACAAATTAATCCAATCAAAAAGCCAAAAGGAAAAATACTACACCACAATGCAATAACCATAACACATTTTTTTTCAAATATCTCTTCATATTAAATGAAACCTACTTGGACTTGGTTCTTCACTAAGCGTTTCTCCAGCAGCCTCCTCTTTCACACTCCATGTTTCTCCAACTCTCCCTTCCCTCTCATCTTTCCTCACATTTTAGAAACCTTAAAATTGTTATATCTCCTCTCCTAAAATCTTATCCTTTTGTCTATAATTAACATCTTTAATCTTTTCTATCAATATTTAAAAATTAAATATTTTCAATTCAGATTTTAAAAAAACTAAAAATAAAATAAAAACAAACCAAATCTTAATTGGTTGACTGTTTTTATTTTCTAAAGAGTGTGGCACCAAGTTTCTATTTTTGAAAAGCAAAGAACCTTGAAAATTTGCATGCAGTAACGTAACCATTACCCAACGTGAATAAGGAGAGAGTAGCTCAATGTGGAAAAGTTTCGTGGGCCCCACAACTTAAATGAGAAATAAAAAGAAACATTTATACGGCTATCAGCCAAGCCAAATGCTTTCACATATCATAATACGCACCACTTGATTATATACACATATCCCCAATATTAAATATAATATTAAAATTTAAAATAAATAAAATAATAACTTACATCACTTAAATAATTATTATAAATACAACAATAACTTAAATCATTCAAATAATAATTATTTTATAATTTAATAACCTAATTAAATTAAATAAATCAACAATATATTAATCAAGCCATTAATTTTTTCCCATGTTTTTCTCTTTAGTCTAATTTTTCCCGAGTCTTACATGATACCCTTAGATTCTAATACTACAGACATGAGTTTATAATTACAATTAAGAGGACTTCCAAGAACACTAAGATAAAGAACATAATTTATTGATAATCAAGGACAGTGCAGTTGAGTGGAAGAAGCCAAGTTCAATCACAACACCTAATTGGCATCACTTATTTGTATCTTTAATTCAAACATGTTTTCAAAACTATAAAATTCAATCCTTGTTATTGTTTCATTGCCAAACTTGAAGTATATTATAGATTACTACTTTATCATACAAAATCTTTGTGGATACGACATTGTTGTGCTACAATTGACCTAATGCACTTACTAGATAATTCACAGACCCTCTTTTGGGTCTCAACACCAAACAAGGAATCATAAAAAACATGGATGGAGTAATAAACTTTCTATTTCAAAGTAGTAAGTAAAAGTGTGAAGGAGTTGATGTCTCCCCACCCTGACGACTCCGTTTAAGCGACAATGCGAAGGGAGAAGGCTCACCCCAAGTATGTTTGCTCTTATTCTTCCAAGTAACACCTTCGTGATGGAAGGGAGTTGCAAGTATAGTGGTAAAATGGGTGACATTGAGGTGTTGCACCAAGGGTTTAGTCAGTCCAGCCACCACCCTGGTCGGTGCAACCTTTGTAGTTGGTCTTGCATATGTGCCTTATTGTGTTCCCTCAGCAAGTGAAGGACCATCATCCCCACTTTCTTACGCTTATCCATCATAATCTTCATGAATTCAGCATCCTTGGGCACAATGCAGGCCATAATATCTGCAACACAAACAAAAAGTTTAGTTAAGTTAGGGTTAACCTCAGATAAACCTATTGAAGCATAACCACTAACCGTAAACGTCCATGTAAAGGTCATGTGATCAGTAACACTTTAGGAATTCTCTGGTTGGGAGCTTGTCAATAAGCTCTTTATAGTTGCCAGAGAGGTTAGCTCCTCGGGCGTCATGAAAACGTTAGACCAAGGGTCCGTTCAGGGAGGCTGATGAGTTCAATAAATGGTGAACTTAGGTTGGTCGTCCCCATCGAAGAACAACTTGTGACCACCCTTATGAGTGATCACAATCTTGAAAAATCCATTCATAAAGCTTTTATAAGAGGCAACAAAGAGTTGAAAAAGGTTTCGATCAATCTCACATATCAGTGATACCCATCCCTTCTCGACATTTGATCGAGTCTTGTAATGATAAATGAACAAGGTCGAGGTAGGGATCAAGTCGAGCGCCTTGCATAAAATATTGCACGCCTGCCATAAAATATTGAACAAGGTAGGTTGCATGGTCGCACACATTTGAATGTAGTTGGGTGGGGGCGACATGCAACTACATTAATACCATGACTTCAAAATTCTAGAAGGGCACCTGCACGTGCAAGTCAGTGAAGAAGCAAAAGTAAACAAAAAAATATTGCAATTGTTACCTCTCCTAACCGTGGTAGACCCATTTGTTGCTCACACACTCGAAGGTGTAATGCGTCATCTTTGATGGCGTTTCTTAGAATTCATGCTTGACAACACACAAATCAGAGGCGTTAGAATGACCCACGAATTGTCACGTCCCTTCAACGCCAACGGTTATGTTCGCTCCTAACAATCGGTATTATAAACCCTTTTCACTTCAACGTTGGTCCACGCTCAAGGTTGGGGGCTTGTGTACTGTATGGACCAGTCGATACATGATCATCCCTTCCACTCATGACCAATCTGGTCAGATCACCAGAAATTGATTATGGAGACTACTTCGAAGAAGATTTCCATAGATGTTATTGCTTGTTAATCGTAGGACACTGTGAGACGATTCTAGGAAATTGTATGCCCACTTACACTTTACTAAGTCTCTTAGTTATCGTCAACTGGTGTGCCCACAGGAAACTATTCAGACCCTTAATGTTGATTTGCAGGTTACACCTTTGAAAAGTGTCACCAGTGCAGTAAGGGCTTTTTGCCCCGGTTATTTTACTCATTTTGCCTCGGGTTTGGAACCGAGGCATATGGGAATGAGGCCAAAAGACACCCCTTTTGGCTTCGGTTGTTACCTGAAGTCATAGTGTTCCATTTTTGCCTCGGGTCAAAATAGAACCAAAGCCATACGGTAAAACTGCAACCACGAATTAGAGCGCCAGAAAACGCATCCAACGCCGGAAAAAGCCATTGGATCTGGAACAGCCGCAGCACCTGCAACGCATCCAACCAGTTTCACATTATCATGCAGCGCCGTCACCCATCAACGTCTCCGAAGCCATAGCCTCCTTCAGAAACTCGCTCAACCTCGATTCACCTCCTTCCTCCAAAGCTGATGCCTCTTCGCGGAAACTTGCCAGGGGAAGTGTCATTCGCAACCTCACTCAGCTATACCCCGGAAGCCAACAGTGTCGTCACTCATCACCACCGTGAGTTTCAACAGCGAAAATGCGAAGCTTCCTCGTGCACCAACCATCTCGCGAACCAGAACAGCCACCATTGAAGCTTCTCTGCAACGCGCAGTCATGAACCTTCACCAGTTAACCACCACCACGAACAACGCCAGCCAGATCGGAGAAGAAGACCTTGACGGAGGAGGAAACTGGTGGCAGCGACGGAGGAAGGTGGTGGCAGGGAGAGAGACGAGAGAGTGACGAGAGAGAGACAAGAGAAGAGAAAGGGTACTGTTGCAGAGAGCGGCACGGGGAAGAAGAAGAGAAAGGGGGCTTTGGTGCCCTAATTAAACCATATGGCCTCGATTATTAATTGAACCGAGGCATATAGCCCTATTTGGCACCGGTTCAGTCCCACCCGAGGCCAAAGAGGTAACGGGTGGTGGGTCTTTGGCTTCGGGTTTGTGTAACCGAAGCATATGAGCCTCCTTTGGCACCGATTTTTGGCGAACCGAAGCATATACCTCTCTTTTGCTTCGGGTGAAGTTGAACCGAGGCATAAAAGTTGTTTGAAATTGCAAAAATGCCACCGCGCCATTATATGCTTCGGTTCTTGAGCAACCGAGGCATATAAGGCGAGGTAAAAATCAATTTCTGCACTAGTGTGTAGCTTAGGTCGGTCAGTCATGTCGAACAAAGGTGTCATCGGAAACTGAACAGTCAACTTGAAAGTTAGCTAGCCATTTAATCAGCATAAATAGGTTAGTAATCAGGATTAATGAGGAATGAGCCATGATTAAACCAACCCTAATCATAGGTCCATAAAGAAAACAATAAATACAAGTCAAATGCATGGTTGTTATAATTTTTTATGTCGCATTAATTACAACATTTATTGCTTTCACTGATCAAATTATGCACTAACTTTAACATCGAAACACCTTTAACATGTAGTCACCGATCAGTTGACAAGTAGGAACATCAAGCAAATGGCAAGACAAAAGACTTAAAAATTTGGAAAATTGTTTTAAATGTACGCTCACCCATACACCCAAATTACAAAGCAAAACAATTTCTTGCACAACTATTATTTATGGAAATATTTAGAAGTATTGTCTAAGAAAATTTAACCGAAAGAAATTAACAAAAAATAATGTCTAATTCCAGCGGTGGGTATAATAATTAATGAAAACAAGTACTAAACTACATTAACTCGAAAGGAATCATCTAGTAGACTGATATAGAGAAAATAGAAACATCAAATAAGATAATGAATAAAATGTCAAAAATAAAGAGTGTTATATGAATTTGTTGTACCAAAAATAATATAGTCGGTCAAAATATATAATAGCTATCTACTTATTATACATAGTTTTTACCAATCAACATTAGTTAACTTACGTAACAGAGGCATATCTTAACTAAATAGTTCAAGAAGTAATCATAAATTATGTTATTTTAAATATACAATAAATTCTATTGCAAAGGAAGTTCTGTCTTATGAAAGTAGTAATTAGTACTTCTATAATCATGATTAGTTAGTACAAATGTAATGGTTTTAGAAAAAAAAAATATAAATATTCATTTTTTAAAATTCCATTTTGGACAAGAAAGTTAAGAACTTGCATGCATCTAATGATAGGAAGAAATTACAAAAGTTACTAGCTATATACATATAGAACTTAATGAATTGATTCAATTATGAATACATGTATTGATATGTATATGTAGCTTATATTAGATTAAAGAGGGAATCTCGCCGACAAAAGGAGTTAAACTAATTTTGTCAGTTTTAAACTTTGATTGGGGCACTGCAACAACCAACACATACATGCAAGTGTCTTCTGGTGGTTGACACTCAAAAGAATCTTGGACTTAACGTAAGAAGCTCAACCTCTTACCACAAAAACAACTCATCTCAGATCTAACCAAAACAAATAACTACTTCAAAACAATTTACTGGGTTGTATGCTATCTTACAAATTAGGTTTTATGGTTCCATTTATAACAAATATTTAACATTCAAGATTTGCATCGTTACACTTTGTTTGGAGATTCATTTTCGTTATAGAGAAGATAAATTTAGTATGTGCATATAAGTGAAAACAAATCTTATAGATTTTTAAATCGAATTATGCTTAAATTTATTTTCTAATTACTTTTTAAAACAATATCAAAGTTATTCAGAATTTTATATTAATGAAATTTGTTGTTTTATTGAATTAGTTATCAAACTCTCATTAGACCTACCAATTAATATATGATATACTTGTATACGCTTTGACATAATAAATATATCGAAGATCTGACATTAATACAAATTAAACTTTATAATTGATTTTATAAGGTTAAAATTACATTAATAATTTATTTATTTTTAAATGCTTCAAAGCATTCATATATGATATACGAAATTCATTTTACCCTGCTATAGTATTTGTGTATATCACGAAGCTTTGTTTTGATAAGGCTACGAAATTAGTGGTAGGCAATTATCAAGCACCGGGACCAATAAGATCATGTCTCACATCTTTTATGGCAGTGTTGTTTATATTTTTTCCAATTTTATTAAATTTTGTCGATTTTCTCTCTTAATCACATATCCCTTACCCTAGGTAGCGTTTCATTATAATACGTATTAATTTAAGAAACTTTTCTAGGGTAAGAAAGCATGGGCATTTTGGTTGATTTATTTTCTTCCATGACATTATATTATGAACCCACGCAAGTAGATGGTTTTCAATAAAATTTAATCAATCATAAGTTGAAACTAAGACAGACATTGATTGATTGAAAGCAAAATCGTCTGTTAGTGTGTGAATTTTTGTGCCAATTAATAATTTATTAATCGGAAAAGTTATTAATAATTTATATATTATAAAAGTTAAACAAACCCAATCTGAATGGAACTGCTTATCCTCCCTTATAGCCCACAAATAATTGTTAACGTATTTGAGGCCGCTCTCTATGAATTTGATTGTAATATACTTAAAAGAAAATACATATAAATGTTTTTTAGCTTCAATCCTAAGACTTGTGTGAGACAACAAGTCATTGTGGAAACGAACTTATAAAAACTAGTTTAAGCTCAAAGTCATGATAATATGACTTCATTAATTGAAACACAGTGAATGAACATGGAAATCCACGTAATTTTTTCTAGTTGCTGCATCTGTGATTGAGATGTTATATTGTTATAATGTTACTTTCATGCTCATCATCACCTAATTATCCACCACACGTTCTTTCCTTAGAGACGTAGTGCATTATCATTATGCCATCAAATTTTAGTCGCATTAAATTCACTTTTTTTTTTTCTTTAACTTTTTGTAATCGACTTTCTCCACTACTTTTCCAATGAAAGGAACCTTCCCTTCTCAAATACGTTACATGGTTTGCCTCAAATCGTTGATCAAGTTTGAGACCAGCATCGTCAAGCAAACAAAAGGATAAGGTAAGTTGAAAAATAAAGAGTGTATATATAGAATTGTAGATATAAAGATTAGTATATTAGTGATTATAGATATATTAATAACCAACTTAATCGATCGTAGAAAATTTAATTTAATTATTTTTATTTTTTATACATAATATTGTTTAAAAGTCAAAATTAAGGACAGATGAGTATATTTCTACCCTTTAATCTTTTGAGCATTTAAAGATAAAATCGTAACAAAAATTTTACGTTTCAAAGAAGACAACATCAAATTTTATAACGATTTTTTATTAATAAAATAAAAGAGACAGATAAATTTTCTACTTTAAATTTTTGAGAGCAAACAATTATTTGTCGATAAAATAAGAAGGATGGATAAATTTTGTACTACCTTAAAGATAAAATCGTAACAAAAATTTTAAATTTCAAAGAATTCAACCTTAATTGTGATGATCGATTTTAACGAGGTGAAGTTAATAAACTCGAAGTCAAAAAAATTATAAATAATTATTTGCTATGATGAATAATACGTAGTTATAGAATGATACGAAAAAAAAGAAGTAAATAAAGATGAATGATATAATCCTATATTAATATTATTCACCTTAATTAGGCATATTTCAATTAATGAAGGTGTGGTCTAATAGCCAACCCAGTTTTCTTTTCTGTATACAATTTATTTTCTTTGGTATAAGAATTGACTAACCCCCCAATTAAATGATGAATGAAAAATTAGGCATCAAATAAGGTTGTAAAGTATTTCATTCCAAGTGTCTGGAACACCAGGAAGACACCAATGGCTGCAATCCATTGCTGTAGCTCCACCTAGCCCATAAATGGAAGGGTGTCCATCTTTTCTTAGCAGTGATAGGGTTGTGATGTCAAGCAGTGTCACCGGTGTTTTTATTGTTCTAAGCACACCCTTTAGCACCGCCACCGCCGGCGGCAATCCGCCGGGATAGGTTGATCCCGGCACCGGTGTCTTCTGCCGGATGCAGGTCTTTGCACTTGGCTCATTCCATAGGCTGCCACTGAAAAATCAATGTTCAAATAAAAAAAAAAAAAAACATTGTCATTGCCCAATTATAGATTTCTTAATTAGGATATGTATAAATGATAAAATAGATAAGGTTTGTGATTTTTGCTTACTTGTAGTGAGAAGGAGAAATTCCTTGAAAGAAGACCTTCACTTTTGTAGGGTCAACGTTGGTGTCAACCCATTTACCCCATGTCTTAAGTGCTTCTTCAAACGCCTTCATCCGATCCATGTCTTTTATGATTTTATTTCCCACTTGGATATAGTCCCATCTGAGAAATTCATTAATTTGTTACAAACCCATTTCATAACAAATACTAAAAAAAAATTGAGATGATTTATAAGGTTGCAAAAAGTGATTTTTAAACTTGATTTCATGCCCCCAAAAAAGTGATTTAATTAAGAATTAATGATCTTACGGTTGAGTGGGTCCTCTTCGGTACCACCAGTGCCATGTGTTGAAGATAAGCGTATCAATCCCCTGCCACAGTTTGCTTCCTTCTATTGAATCGAGCTTCAACACTCTCCCTATTTTCTCTTTCACAACGTCAACCAGATACACGTTCCTATCTAGCATCACTTTAACCTTATACTCCTGCAAATTGTTTCATAAAATATATATATTCATCAATAATGATGAAATCACATAATGCGATAAAAAGCACTAAGTAATTTTGGCATGAGAATCACTTGAATTGTGGTCATTTTATTGCTTTTAAATAAAGAATCTTTTTAATTAAGAAGAAATTATTATTTTCTCCAATCACAAAAAGACCAAGTAATTTTGGCAAGGTGATGGTTGTTTTTGAATATACCTTATAATCTATCAATACACATGCAAGCACAAACGATACAGTTTCAAAGCTTTATATCCATATTTTGGAGGTAAAAAAAGGTTGAAACATTTCAAAATATAGTTTTATTTTTAAACATAAATTAGAATTTATGATAGACAATAGCAATCCAAAGGAGTTGGAAGGGACACGTAAAGACTTAACCAATGTGACAAAAAGAGAAGGCACTACAAAAGCTGAGGCCATTTGCTCAAGTGACTTAAGAAAATGGACAAGCAAATCAAAGGGACCACTTGTGACTTATTCAATGCAAACTTGCACCTTTTCCTTGTGGTTTCGCTACAAACAATTTCTTACGTACACTTCTGTTTTCTGGCGTATTTTAGATGCAAAATTTATTGTTTTTGTTGCCGCTATTCACTTGGAATTTATGTACTAGAAGCTTCTCATGGAGTAACTAGTTCACCCCAGTTGTGTAACTAGTTTCTGAACTATTACTCTATAACATATCCATATTTGTAACAAGTTTATTAACTTTTGAATCATTATTTTAAAATTATACCATTGTCACCACAAAAAAACGTAATTTAAAATATAAGTTTAATTCCTTTTTTATTTTCCATCGTAAATATTTTATTTTTTTATTCTTTTCTTGTATTCCAGGTTATATATTTTCATTCAATTAAATCTTAAATATAACATAATTAAATAAAATAAAGAAAACTGATCTAAGGAATTTAAATATGTTAAAAAATAAAAGATGAAAAATTGATGAATGAATTGAAATCACGTATATTTATTTAAGAGAATAATAGAAACTAAATCACAAAAAAATGCAGATAAAATAAAAAATATAATTTAGCCAAAATTTTAATATTGATATCAAAAATAAACTTCTGTATTAAAAACTAACATGAATATTAAAAAAAATGAATTTTTAATTATAATTTTGCAATAATAACATAAAAGTAGTTAACAGTTGCATCTAAATTGGTCTTAAATAAAAATATAAATTAGTCCAATAAAATTATACAATTACAATCTTAAGATAACTGTTCTCTTTTCTTTTTTTTTACATAGGTTTAAAATATCAAAATCCATTGTATATAAAAAAATATAACATAATGAAAATTAGAAAATCATACCGTTAATGTGAAAATTGAAACATCTCCGACTCTATCCAAAGTATAATTTGAATTGGGAACTGCTGAATGAAGCAAACAAGTCAAAGACTGCCATTGATTCCTGCTCAGCGAATCTCCGACGAACATGATGCTCTTCCCTCTCATCTTTTCCAGAAAATCTCGCCCATCAAATCTGTACTCAAACATTAACAATTTCAAATTTTCAGAAAAATAGAAAAAAAGAAAAAAAAAAACAACGACACAATTGAATACACTGGCTTCACTTTTCAGAAAAAAGTTAATAAAACAACTACATACGAAACGTCAACCACTGTTACAATCTGGCGCTGACTTCACTTTCCAGTTCAAGTTGTTCTCCAAAGAAAGAAATTGGTATAAAAGGAAAAGGGACACGTAGGGAATTAGATGAAATGTGGAAGGCGGCAAATGGAAAGTGTTAAAACAAAAGCAAGAGTTTCCGACCAGGGACGAGAACCTGAGTGAATTAACTGACACTGTTTTTTTATGGGCGCAGATGTTTTAGTTTCCACGTTAAAAACGGGAAAAGGAAAATGGAAATCTAGTGAAATGTTGGGTTGTTGGTTTGTAACTGACATGTTGCAAAGCACTTTTGCTTAGCAAGTGCAAACTGTTGTGGGTGCACGTGAAACCGCGTTTTCCAACCGGAGCCAAACAAACATTCGGAACCTCCGTTTCCTCGCTAATTTCTTTCTCGTTTTTCTTAAGAAAATAATTCCCATTAGTAGCAATTTACAGGCTGGATGCTGGGATCTTTCCCAAAGGATCACATGATATGCTATTAGGGAAAAAATTTCAAGCACAAAATTGGTACAAATAAGAAATGCTGGAAGTTATTAACTTTACCATTGGTCTGTTTGAGAATAATACGATATCATTAATTATTATAAAACTAATAATTTTAAAAATATTTAATGCTTTAAGTTTTTGAATTAATCGAGTCAAAATAAAAAAGTCATAAATTCGAGGACCATATATATATATATATATATATATATATATATATATATATATATATATATATATATATATATATATATATATATATTATATTATAATATATAT
>Ga0214543_1000327_pt1 | contig 75924 bp, 78 predicted proteins | sample CNSS2metaG_FD_160094 | JGI IMG/M metagenome (GOLD analysis project Ga0214543, IMG submission 160094) | Root nodule microbial communities from cowpea collected in UCLA plant growth center, Los Angeles, California, USA - CNSS2 | ecosystem: Host-associated > Plants > Roots > Nodule | place: USA... | reverse complement strand
TGAGCAGCGCCAGAAAGCCGAAGCGCAGATTTTGGATGATCTCTTGTCTGTGCAAAGACAAGAGGTCGAACTAGTTTGGAGAGCACAAGTCGGTGGATCGACAATCATGCAACGCCCGGATATCGATCCGCGCGCGCTGTTGGGCGTTCACTTGATCCCTGCACATCAGCGCGTGCCGCGCGAGGACGAAGGCCAATTTGGCCTCGTTCGCCACGTGGGCGCGTAAATTTTCGAGATGCGCCGTCGGTTTTGCGCATGGGCAGGCGGCGCAGTTGGCGCGGCGGGCGGTGCTGCTTCCTGTCCGCCGCGCATCTGTCGAGTGCAGTTGGCTTTCAAACCGGCAGCGGCCTCAATTCATCTTTTGGCGGAGCTTCTTGATCATCTTGCGGAGGTCGGCCGCGTACTCCTCGATGATGCGCAGAGCCTCGTCCATCGGCTTGCGATCGGGACGTGTCTCTGACTTGCGCTCATCCATAGCTGAGCTTTGATCCGAAAGCCCACTGACCATTGACTTAGATCAACAAGCCTACCGTTCCAACTCCCTCAAGATGCGATCCCGATCGTCGATATGGAGAAACTGCGTTTCCCGCATCGTGGTCAGCACCGCCCGTGCGCCCTCTGTGTCGTGGTGGTGCCGTTCCAGTTCGGCGATCAGTGCTTCCTGCTTGGCAAGAAGCTTCACGCCCCCCGCAATGTGGCGCTCCGCTATCGCTAGGTGTTCTTGGAGCATGGCACGGTCCATGGGCCATCATACGACAAAAACAGGCCGCCGCTCGATTGAAAAAGTGGTCCGGAAGCAGGCCAGCACCGGGGCCTTGGCAGGCCGCCAACTGCGCGGCCTTACTTTTCCTCACATCGGCTTTTACGCGGGACGATGGGTCCCGGAGTGGGTGGCAGCCGTACCTAAGCGACCGCCATTTGCTCTTTGTCCCGGTAAGTGGGTTGCGAGCCAGTTACCGAAATCTACTGGCAGGCCTGCCCCCGGAGTAGCCTCCGCCGCTCGAACGCATAGGCGACGTTTATAGCCCGAGCCGTTGGAGGTCCCCCTCGCTCAACACCACGTCCGCGAGCCGCAATCCCCTTCTGCCACGTCCGCCGCCGCGTCGCCGCACCGCTGCCGCGCGCTCTTGGGCATAGGCTCCACGGAACAGCGCGAGAAATCGCACCCGATCAGGTCGCGAAAGCACCCGCCATGCCCGCCACGCCCGTTCTAACTCACTCATCGGCCCTATCCCGTTGAATTCGCGATATTACCGGATGCAGCAAAGTCGGAAAAGAGCGGGGCCAAATACGCCGAAAGGGGGCCGTCGCGCGTCCCCGCCGCTCCCGATCGACCCCAAAGTACCTTTTGGAAGCCGTGGCGGGCCCGCAGCAGCCAATGGGGTAGTCGGCCGCTACATAATCTTTTGCCTTTTAGGGCTACGCAGTTGGTTCCGACAGGGGGCTGACCTGCGCCAATTTTGGGCTATATCTTACTCATGCCAAGCGTAAATCCCGACATTCTAAAATGGGCGCGCGAGACAGCCGGTCTCTCCATCGAGGATGCGGCAGCGAAACTCGATATTGGCTCGGCGCGCGGTGTGACCGGGGAAGACCGGCTCGCCGCATACGAGGCCGGAGAACACGAGCCATCGCGTCCGCTCCTAGCGCGTATGGCTAAGCAATACCGCCGCCCTTTGCTTACGTTTTACATGTCTGAGCCTCCTAGATTGGCGGAACGGGGTGAGGATTTCCGGACGCTCCCGCCAGAGCACTCCACGGCACAAGATGCCTTGGTCGATGCTCTGATCCGCGATGTTCGGGCGCGCCAGCAAATCGTGCGGGCAGCACTGGAAGATGAGGACGAAGCTATCCGGCTTCCATTCGTCGCATCGATGACGATGCGTGACGGCGTTGAGGCTGTTCTAAAGTCGATCAAAGAGACATTAGATCTTGATCTAGAGCGGTATCGCGGGACGAACCGGCACTCGGGCGGATTTGCATATTTGCGTGAGAGAGCTGAAAAGGCCGGTATCTATGTTTTGCTTATCGGAAATCTTGGCAGCCACCATACGAGCCTAGATGTTGAGACGTTTCGCGGCTTCGCGCTGGCCGACGACGTCGCGCCCTTCATCGTAATAAACGATCAAGACGCCGTAACGGCATGGGCGTTCACACTACTTCACGAACTCTGCCACATCTGGCTTGGTGCGACAGGCGTTAGTGGTGCGAGTGCTGAAACTGCTGTTGAGCAATTTTGTAATGATGTGGCCGGAAGATTTTTTCTGCCCACTTCGGAGGTGAGAGGACTGACTGATTTGCGTGGCGCAAGCTTTGATGTCGTCGTTGCGCGCATAAACGATTTTGCCGAGCAGCGACATATCAGCCGATCGATGGTCGCCTACAAACTTCTAAGGGAAGGAATTATTGAACGCGATCTTTGGAACAGGCTGACTGCACTTTACCGCAGTCAATGGAAAGCCGCTCGCGCCGCAGACCGTGACAGAAATCGCGATCGCGAGGGTGGCCCAAATTATTATGTCGTTAGACGCCACCGTCTCGGCGAAGCGCTCGTCACTCTTGCCGGTCGAATGTTGGCTGAGAGAACAATGTCTCCCTCCAAGGCAGGCAAAGTTCTCGGCGTCAAGGCGTCGAACGTCTACGGCGTTGTCGGTACTGAGAGGGGACCGGCAAATTGAAGTCGGCGCAGGGGTAGCAATTGTTACATTTGCTCGACGCCAACATCCTCATAACGGCAAATCGGCTCTACTATCCATTGGATCGCGTGCCTGAGTTTTGGGAATGGCTTGTTTATCAAGGCTCCGAAAGCAAACTGAAAATGCCGTTGGAAATGGTCGAGGAAATTCGCGAGGGCACGGACGATCTAGCCGATTGGCTGTCAGATCGCGACAATCTGGAGGCGCTGTGCCTAGATGAAGAAGCAGACGTTTCGCTCGTTCGGCGAGTTATCGACGAAGGGTATGCTCCTGATCTGACTGATCAAGAGGTTGAGATCATCGGACGCGACCCGTTCCTTATCTCTTATGGACTAAAGTCGCGAAATGATCGCTGCATCGTAACGAATGAAATCTCCAAGCCAGGCAAGCAACGGGCCAACAGGAAGGTGCCGGATGTCTGCAATCAAATGCAGGTCGTCTGGACGGATAGCTTCGGTCTGATAAGAGCCTTGGATTTCTCTACGTCTTGGCGAGCAGCCGCCGGAGTTTGACGGTAGGCACGTTCCGCTGCCATGCTTCCCCAAAATTGCGGGCAAGGATAAATCCTGTGATCTCGCGCGCGGCAGAATTGACAATCCCTGCTGGTCTATTGCCTTGGTTGCAGTACCTTCGGCTGGAAATCTCTCCCTATGCGCAAACCCGACGCCGACTTGCTTGCTTTCTCGATCTTGGTACTTAGCTGCGCCCTAGTCGCGTGGACTGGCATCGCGGGGCCGATTTTTGCCGACAGTGTTTGGACGGCCCTCGAAAAATGGCAGACCCTTCTGGCCGCTCTCTTAGCTCTGGTGGCGGCCTACTTTGCCGCTGCGCCGGTGTATCGGCAGCTAAAGGAGCAACGACGTCAATCGGCGGCGGCGGCAGTTACCATGATCGTGAAGTCTGCCGAAACGCTCGAAGTCGAGCGCGATCGAGTTAAGAAGGCGCGCGATGATCTCTATCGCCTCCCTAGCCTTCTATTCGACTACGACAATCTTTCGCTGCATGACATCTATGCCTCTTGGCCGAATGCAGCGTTCGAACAAATGGAGATTTGCGATGCGGCGCTGCGTGACATGCAGCGATACAGCAATCGCCATCCAGAGCCGTCGTCGACGCAGCAAGCCCGACTTGACGCGATCGTCGCGCTGCAATCGACCCGATCCAGCCTTGTCGACTTGGTTACAATCATGCGGCAGACCACATCGGGTTTGAGCTACGAGGATGGAGAGGTAGATATACCCGACGATGAGCACGACCAACGCCGAAGTTTGATGGACGCCAATTTAGACAAGTGGGGGCGTGCCGCTACTCACCTTGACGAAATGCTATCGAGCGAAATTACCTATGTTTGGCGCAGAATACGCCATCTGGAACGGATTGCTATTGGGGTTGCGCAATGAAGACCCGACGCCGCAGCACCCGTCTCCGACGAGGGTTCTCCAAGCATTGTTGGACCATTTGCCGAGTGTTGGTTTTTGCTGCGGAGCGTATTGATGGCAAAGCGTGACGCGCTTCGGGAGCTGAGCCGGAAAATACCAGCGCCCCGCGAAATCGAGAGGATACTGAGCGGATTGCGCGATAAGGATGACCTGCACACCGGTATCATCGCGGTCTCGATTGTCGAGGCGACCCTTGAGAAATTGATCGTGACGCGTCTCAAGAGGTCGGACAAGAAGTTTCTGGATCGTCTGTTTCAAAACATGGGGCCGTTGAGCGACTTCAATTCTAAAATTTTGATCGGAGAGGCGTTCGGTATCTTAACAGGCCCGCTCGCGGACGAACTTCATGTTATGCGAGCCATCCGAAACGCGTTCGCACACGCGAAGGTGCATATCTCGTTTTCCGATGCGCCGATTTCTCAAGAAGTTGGCCGACTTCGGCTGATCCGCCCAATTCAAGCAACAAAAGGAACGTTTCCAGACGGTACGCCGATAAAATTCGATTTGCCTGCAAAGACAAGCTTCCTTCTCGCGACGCGTATCGTTCTAATCATCATGGATGAGATCAGTAAGAAGAAAAGTACAGCCGATAAAGTGATTGCTAGAGCTCTCAGGCTGCCAACTAGGGCAAAACCAGTCGATTGATCATGGCTATGCGCCAGCCTTATCCTCCTTGTCCGCGCCGCGCATCACGATCTTGAGCGCCTCATCGGGCAGTGGCTGCTGCAACGCCTTCGCTTCATCCCACGGCGCGCGCATCCAAACGTCGCGCTCCTCATCGGTTGTCAAGATTACCGGCATGGCTTTGGGGTGGATGGTTGCGATCACGGCATTCGCTTCGGTGGTGAGGAATCCATAAACCAAATGTGGTCCGGGGATGGGCTTGGATTTGGTGCCCCGATCGCCTTTGAACTCGGCCCAGATGCCCGCGAATGCGAACAACGGGCGATCCTCATTCAGCGCGAACCAAACCACATCCTTTTTCTTCGTCTCAGGGTTCGGTTCGGGTGCATATTCGGCGAAACTGTTGGCGGGCACCAAGCACCGGTTCTCCGGCTTTAGCCATCCGCGCCAGTGCGGCGACGACGTGTTGCGGATGTTGGTGACCGGCGGGCCGCCAGTGCGCGGCGGTGGCGGCATGCCCCACCGCATCAAGACCATCTCTCGGCCAGCGTCGCTATTGCGGATCACCGGAGCCGGATAGTCTGGAAATACACCCGGCATCGGAGCCAGGTTGCCGACGTAGCGATTGACTACGCGGAATAGAGCGCGGATCGCCTCTTGGTTCGTGGTGACCGAATACAGATTGCACATGTCCGTCTAGTTGTCGTTGAGGCCATAGGGTTGGCGCGTGTGCAGCCGCTCTTTCCAATTACTTTCGAGCGATATGACTTCATCGGGCGGCATCGTGGGGGAAACAAGTTCGAGGATGGTGAAACGAAAATTTGTTGGGTCACGCTGCCGCAGCAATCTGTTCCCGCCGTGCCCGGAGGCCCCATAGTTTCGCCATCTGCCCAACAGATTTTCCGCGCCATAAGCGGAGCCAACGTAGCCCTTTGCATCCGAGCTATCGAAAATATAGTAGATGCCCCGCCACTCGGAGAGTTTTGCTTGCCAGCGCTTTGGCAAGACACTTAGTTGGCTCCAACTGAGATCTAGCTCGTTCCATTTCTGCATCGCTGTATCGAGCGCGCTGTCTTCGAGAACAGCGTGAACGGTCATCCTGTTGCGATGGGCGCGCCGCCACCAAGATCGCTCTGGCGGCGGCCAGTCCACCACCAATTTGCCCTTCCATTCGGAATAGAAGTCCAAGAGTTTCAGGTCGAACCACAGGCAAGATCGACGGCCACTCACAAACCCGCGCATTCCTAGCTTCTTTAACTCGGCATTCGCCGGGATGCGCCAAAATTGCTGCTGAGTAAGAGATTTTGATTTCCGGATAGCATATGCGCCGACGAACAATGCCCTACCGGAGCCGTGTCGGATGAACGAGGCCACATGGCTCGCGGATAGCAAGACCTTCTCGATCTTCTCACTGTGTGCCTGTTGGTACGCGTTGAACAGGTCGGGCCGGTCGGCTGCCAATAGAGGAAAAATCTTATTCAACTCCGGCTCCGTGGGGCGGTGCCGAAATACAAGAACGTTACGCGGATCGATACCTTTGCCCAACAATAGCTCGTTCAATTCCATATGCCCGATCCAATTCAGCGGTCCGGAGTAGGTCATTACGAGAGGCACAGGCTTGGAACGTCCACCCCTACGTTTTAGTTTTCTTCGTTCGAGCGGGAAACCGATCTATCCGTTTCGATGGGTCATTGTGAAAGAATTTTGGAACGTCGTGCCTCTTGGAGTACGGCGACAGTTCAAGCCAGCGCCAAAAGCAGGAGAACGGGCCGTTCATTGGCGAAAAGGGAGCATAGATGTGCACGCCTTCGAATAGGTCATCGCCAAGGTCATCAATGGCAACAATGTCCCGCAGTTTGATGCCTCCTGAGAACTTGAGCCATGCGCGGTTCTCTTCTGGCAAAGCATCCCAAGTTTCGCGGCTAATATTGTCAAGTTCATCGAGTTGCGTATCCTCGACCCTCCAATGATGGTGTCGGCGCATCGCAGGCACGCCATCGGCAGCATCCCATTCGCCGGTATCGGGGTTGAGAAACGCATAAAACCACGAAATGCTCATCTCCAAGCCGTTATGGCTAAGAGTTTCGGGAGCAAAGACGCCCCACTTTGTAGGCCGCTCTCCCTCTTTAACGTGCGGGTACTCCTCTGCAAGCGGGTCGCGCACGAGCACATCGGCCGAGCTTAATAGGATGGTTTTCTTCAGTTTCCGCTTTGTGGCGATTTCTGCCCGTATCTGCGTCGCCTGACTACGGCGGCGGATCGCCAGCGAAATGCCGAAATAAGCAAACAGCAGATTATCGTTCTTTGGCTGATATAGCTGATCTTCCAGTTCGCCTTTGCCCCAGATCACCGCCTCGCTGATACCCTGACCCCGGCACCATGCGTAGAAAGCATCGCGAGCCGCTTTGGAGAAGTCACTCGCTGCCGCAATGATGATGCCATGCAGTTTCTCTTCAGGGCCAAGGCGTATCTCTGCAAGGTAGCATTTAAGTTTGGCAGGAGTGATCTTCCGCTCTCGCTTGCACTGGATCAGCCACAATCGATCGGGTGCGTGGGGCTCTACTACCTCGTCCTCCGTTTCATCCGGGTCTACCGCAGCGGTTGCGTTCACCGCATCGACGATCTCAAGGGCACGGGCATCAAAGCCATCGTCCGTGCCGGATCGACCGGTCGCCTCCAACCTCCGCCAGGGACGAAAATCATAGATAAGTTGTCGCACCAAATCCTCGAACCGCTTTGGCTCTAGGTCGGTGAATGGGAGGGGGTTATATGTGCGGGTCGGAGTGGCGCTCATTGATCGCGTGAGTGTAGGCCTGCCTTGTTCCGGCTAACTAGAACAACTGAGCGCGAAACTCGGGGATAATCGGCGGCGGGTGAGAGCGGGCACGCGCGGCTCAGAGCGCCGCGCGAGGGGACTGGCAAATTATCAATCCCTCGCGGGTCGAAGCGGCGCATACCCACTTTTAGTCGTGGTGGTTGAGAACTCAGGGGTTGGCCGCATCGAGGGCCGCAATGAATTTCTGCGCTTCCTTCTCGTACTTCTGCCACGCGCTCACGGTGGCCTCTCTGAGCACATGAGCGTTGCCTTCGTACACGGTCTCCATTCGGCCGGTCGGCTCCTGCCCGTTTGGGTCCTTGCCGTCCGCCATGCACATCGCCCGCGCGACACGTTCAATCCGATCATCGCTCATTTCGTTCATAGCCCTTCGTCCGGTTGCACTGCCAGCATACGCGCACCGATTGCGTGCAGCACATGCCTGCTACTCGGATTTCCACAGCTACCGCGATCGGCCCACGAAAAAAGCCCGACCCCGGCGAGGCGGGATCGGGCCGACGATCAGGCGGTCAGGGTCGTAGCTTCCGCTTCCAAGGCGGTTGCGGCACGGCAGAGTGGACGCTTCGAGGCTCGATCGGCGGTGGAACGCCCAATGGGCGGCTGTCCTTGACCCGTTGGAGTTCTTCCTCTTCCTCTCGTTCCATTTGCTCGAAAGCCCGATGCACGCGCGCAATCTCTTCGAATTCCCTGTCTTGCTCGGCTTGCCATTTTGCGAGTTCGACCGGGTCCTCCGGATCGGCGCACCCGTTCCTGCGCATTTCTTCGACCCATTCGTCGAACTGCGCCATCCGCTCAAGGTCTTCTGCTTCCACCTGGCGCAGGTCTCTGAGTATCCGCCCGGTCTTTGGTTTGTCGTTCATCAAGTGTCCCCCATGCGGGGCACGGTATAGCAGGCGGGAAAGCGTCTGGAAGCCCTCCCTTTGGAGGTGGGCGGCGCTACGCGCGTGCTGTAACTGCGGCAGCCGCGCCCTCAATCCGCGATGGCACTGCCGCAGCGCACTTCAAAAGAAAAACCCCGACCCCGCGAGGCGGGATCGGGTCGATGGTTAGGCGACAGAGCGCGGCGGTCAGGCGACAAGACCCAATCCGGTGCCCGGTTGCCGCAATGGTGCAGGCTCGGCGATGATCTGCCGAAGCTCGGCCGCGACGCCATCAAGCACCGCGCGCTTTTCCTTCATTCGCTTGCTGTGATTGTAGACCTTTGCCGGTGATGCTCGGCACGATCTGCTCCTGCTTCTTGCTTGCGGCGTGATCGAGACATTCAGCGACAACAAGGCATCTCGATCCATTCCGACAATTGCAGGCGCGGCGGCGGGATCAACGAGCGCAGCGCGGCGGTGAACGTCGACAAGCTTTCCTGCTGCCACTTGGGGACAGTTTCATCATCGACGCACCAAGCAGTTTTCGAGCGAAGCGAGCCGGGATAGTTTAGCTCAAGTATCCTCATAACTTTAGGACGAACCGAGCCATGCTTGGACTAGGCCTTGGTCTAAACAACGCTTCGATACGGCCCAAAAAGGTAGGAAAACCCGTGACAAAATACTTGTTCATCGATGGCGGCTTCCTCGATGCAATGATCCCCAAGACATCGAAATATTTCGGGATTGAGTTGCCGTCCTCACCGAAGTTTAATTACCGGGCTATCAGCGGAGGATTTCAGCGGACGTTCTATTATGACGCGCTGCCGTCCAAAAAGGACGGCGAGACGGACGACGCATTCAACGCAAAATTGGCGATGAAGCTTATGCGTTCGAACCGATGGGAATTTATCGTCGCCGATTTTGAGGCCCGCTGGCGTAAGCGCATCTATTTCGATCCTGCCTGACCATTATCTATCGCCGCGCTCACAGATCTCGCAAAGAATTTGCCTGATTTCGGCATCGATCATCGCGACGTCGTGCTTGCTCAAATGCGGTCGCCGTGCCGCGACGCGCGACGGCAACGCCAGCATGCCGCGCGCACCACCCGCAGCACGTTACCTAAAGGACGAGACTTCCCTTCGCATAGTCCAGCGCCACAAGACGACCGTCGAGATAGCCCCAATCGCTTTCCTTGTATTCGAAAGGCGCACTCGGGCCGCCCGGCATGTAATCCCAATCGGGGAAATCGTCGGCGTCGAGACGGCGCAGCTGATCTTCTCGCGTGAGCGGGACGGCGCGCCGCATGACGTTGATCAAGCCGAAAGACGCGGTCCAGAGGATTGGGCAAAGTATCTCGCGCCTTTCCGGTGTTGCCCGGTCCCATTCGAACCGCTCGCGACCATTGCCATCGCGACCGCGCCGCGATCTTGCAAACTTGAACGCATATCGACCGATGCACAGGGTCAACCGCGTCGTGCCCGCCGTCTGCCATTCGATGTTGAGCATTCCGGGATCAGCCCGCCCAAGCGACATCGTCGAGCCGATCGTCGAGCAGCGGATCGCACGCAACGTCGTTTCGAAAACCCCTAGTCTCTAGGGCTTTTGCCGCCCGCCGTTCCTCTCTCGCCTTGCGCCCGTTCGGTCGGCGCGGCGCGCGAACGATCGTCTCAGGCGCGAAGGGCTGGCGATGGCCGCACGACCCGCAGCACAGACGCCTCGTCGCCAGGTCGGCGACGGCGGCGGTGATGACGGCGGTGTGGCCGCACTTGCAGCAGCGCACGGGCCATGATTGAGCGAGGGGCAACAGCATGAACGTGACGTTACGCCGATGGCGTTACGCTGTCACGCCGGGTAAGTTACCTTCACGAAATCGGGGGGCAGCGCAATTGAAGATCGCCGTACCATTAGCTTTATTGGCATTGCTGCTCGCGACGCCAAGCCGAGCACAGTCGGGGAAGGACTTGTTCAATTTTTGCGCCAGCGACAAGCCGGTCGAACGCGCGTCATGTGAACTCTATATTTCTGGATTTGTTCATGGGTTCGTCGCTGGCAACGATCTTCACAATACCGTCTGCCTTCCAGATGATCTGAGCGGACACAAGGCCGCCGACATCTTCAAGCGTTTCTTGTCCGACGTTGACGATGCTGCAAGAGCGGGAAAGGTGCCCGCAACCAATCAGAACCGGTTCTTCACCGCCCGGCAGGAGGAGGCACTCGCGGCAGTGCTCGCGATGACTTATCCGTGCCCCGTCAAGAGATAGGCGATAGTTTTCTGTTCGCGCTTACGCGCTCGCAGGATTTCCGCGCTTCGCGCGGCGCTCCGCTTCGCTCGCGGACAGCAACTAGCAGCGTGCCCTTTCCCCATCTGTGCGGGGGGCTTGGTGCGTCCCTAACAGTCCCGCGCTGTCGCGCGGCGCTCGCCTTCGCTCGCGCATTGGTGTTCTCTCTTTCCCTGTCCATGACGGTTGGTGATCGGGAGGCGGGGCACACTTCGCCCTAACCGGGGCGAAGTGTCGTCTGGCATGACGGCCGGAGCCACGGTGCGCAGACACACTGGATCGGCAGGCTCCCTCAAATGAGAGATGCGCCGGGGTCAGCCGGTCGGCGCTCCTGCTACTTCATCTGGCGGCGGGGGCATCGCAGCCGATCCAGTGGCCGCGCGTCCCGTGCGGCTCCTCTGCGGGCCGCGTCCTTGCATTCCTGCCGGTGCCCTCCGGCTTGTTCCACGCCGGTCATGGTCCCGGCGATCGGCCCTCTAGGCGGGCTGGCTATGGACGCGAAAAACCCGCGCGCGCGGGATCAGCCGCAGCGCGGGTTCTTCGCCGTTTGTAATTGTCGGAAAAAGCCGTTTAGCTTCAATGCGTCGGCTTGGGAGCGTTTGTGCAGCCAACTATTTGTTTTTGCTTGTCTTGGTCTCTTCCCTAGGGAGCGCCAGACAACGTTTTCAATTAGTTATCACGAGAATTAGCGGTCATAGCGGCACTCGCTAGCGGCAATTTTTCGTCTGTGCGAAACGCATGTCCACGACTTGGACCCACTTCAGGAGACATGCTGTCGTCCACGGGGCGGTGTGAAGGTGTAGACCGTCTTGCCGCCCATCTGCGGGTTCTCGTCGAGCTCGCCCGTCTCGTGCAGCTAGATTCGCGGCAAGCGGCGCTTGATCCTCCGTCGGACTTCCGTCTCCGGAAATGTTAGCCTGTGAAAGAAGCCCAACGTCCTGCCGCTCTTGTCGGCGAGGGCTTGGGCGGCCTTCACCCAATCGCCCGCGACGGGTCTGCGCTCCATCTTGATGGCGACGTCGAGGTCGCCGAGATCGTCGCTGTCGGTGAGATAGGAGCCGAACACGCGCACCTCCGTTACATAGTGGAGCAGCTCGCCGTCGCTGTTGATGCTTGCAACGCGCGCCAGGATCTCTTTGAGCAGGCGGAGCAGATGCAGGCGAAGCTTGCGTCTGCGCTAGATGAAGGCCGGAGTCATCTTGTCAGTGTTAGGAACGGGAAAGGCGGGCGCTTGGATATCGAGTTCAGCCCCGAGCTGGGTGACGTTGGACGGGCGTTTGCGGAGGCGTCGAAGTCCGCCCCAAACAATCGGCCAAGGTGAGCCGCTATGAACTCTCTGGACCGGCGACCGCCCGATCAACCGATTACGCTAAAGGCGGCTTGCGAGGTTATATTCGAGGGCAGCATCAGTCCCGCGACACTAAAGGTGGAGCACAGGCGGGGCAATCTTGAGCTTTTCAAAATCGGCCGGGCGTACTTCACGACGCGGCGTCATATCGAAGCGATGATAGAGAAGTGTCTGCTGCGAGCTCCGCATCGCGCGACCACTGGTCATTCTGCCGAGAACTGGCCTGAAGAAATGAGAATGCGCGCCGCACTGGCAGCGGCGAGACTCAGCGCCGAGAGGCTTAAGAGAGGTCGATAGAAGAGCTAGCGACCTGTGGGATTGGGCGATGTGGCCTGGTGTGCCTTACGCCGGGAAGAGATTGTTGTGCCAGTCAACCTCGACCGCGTAGCTAGTAGGTGATGATTGCGCGCGGAATAACTTGAGAGGGCGTTGACGTTTCGTGAGGATGGCCTTCAGCCTATCAAGTTCAGCCTCGGGGAATCTAGGACCTACAATGATTGAGACAAGTTCTCGATCCAAAAAGGAAATCTCGGAAATTCCTCCTTGTTTGATTATCCGCTCCTCCTCTTCGTAAGCCCACTCAAGAGATTTCGTCAAAAAGCACCGCTGTTCGAACGCCAGCCACCTTAGAGTGAAGCCGCCGCCTGACTGAAACGCGTTTATGTGATCCATCATCTCGCTCAGCAAAATCACGGGAAGTTGGGATGAATAGCGAACTGGTCGTAAATGCTTAAACCCGCTGCCTTCGGAAGGCCGTGTTACGAAGTGGTACGCGAGCCCTTTGTAGCTGTCCCCGTAGTGGCTCCATTGAAGCTCAGAAGATATCCGACGAGAGAATGAGGCGATGTGGCAAGCTTCGTTCCGCTGCTTGAACAGAGAATAGATTAGGGCCGTCGCGTGCTCTTCCAATTCTTGCTTTGAAACTGGTCGGCCTTGTGCGTCGACCACTTTCGCTAGATCGAAGACTTGGCCCTGTTGTTTCAGCAACTCCTCGGCGAATCTGAAGATGTCCGCCGCTACTACGTCATCGACTATGACTGGATTGGTATCGAAAGGATCGTTCAGTGTCGTGGCTCGCGACAAGGGAAGGGTATCAGTCAACAACGTCTTCTCGACGAAGTCCCAAGCGTTACCCCGCGTTCCTACGTACCTGAAGATGGACGTGTTGGCTTGGGGAAGTAACCCGGTGTTCATTGCCGCGAAGAGGGCGGCATCGCGTACAGCGTCGTCGTTAGCGTTTTCAATCATGAACCGAAGTACCCGAAAGGCGTGATCGCTTCCAAGATTTGTGGCGTAGCTGGCAATCTTCAGCAGAAAAATTTGGTCATTTCCAACGCAGTTTGCTGCGTCCCTTCAGCCACGCCAGATTCGCTGGCTCGCGCGGTCGAGGTGCAACGCTCTCTTGCGGACGTACAGTATATTCTTCTAACGGCTTGCCTTTAATGACTTTACCAAGCTGCATCTTAAATAATTGGACATCGCCGAAATAGTTAGGGTACGCAGCCTTCAGATTCTCCAGCTTGTCGGCCTCCACAAGCACGATGTTCTGTCGACTGGTTGTGCCAGTGTGATTGTCTAACTCTTCCGCATTGTCATACTGAAGCATCGCCTCTTTCGGCGCAAAGTAGGGTTCAACGCTCATTTGCTTGGTCACGTTATCAAATTTTAGCAGGTAGTAAGTTGGTCTCGATAGCGGATTCTCGACCAAGTCGTCTGTTGCTCGAAACGCGTCGCTCATGTTTTGAAGGTGCTTCGAAGCCTGAAGCTTTTTGTCTAAAGCGATGATCTCAGAGCAGCGCTCTTTGTGCGGTGGTGCATTGGGCGGCTCAGCGCAACCTTCGGCGCGGGCAAATTCGGCAGACATCAAGAACAGAAGACGCAGCCAATCTGAGCTTCCCTTGTTGCCCTTCAAATCTTCCCCTCGAAGCAACCCAACAGCTTCGACTGTAGTGGCCCATGAATGCTGCATTCGGGTGCGAATCTGGACTTCGACCCGCTTCCCGTCATGGAGCTTCCGTTCTCCTCTGCCGCGATACTCCAAAACCATATGATGGCTGCGATACCCATCCTTCTTTGGCTTTTCTATATAGGCGCTTTCGTGATGAATGATGTGTCGACCAGACCGCATCAACTCTACAAGACGGCGAACGTCTGCAATCGAAGTCACGATGGCTCGACATCCACCCAAATCCTGCATCAAATGCAAATCGAGAGGCCGAAGCCCGGGACGCGCCAGCTTGCGCCGAATCGCTTGCATTCGTTTCAAGCGAGCTGCCGTAACTCCTGGCACGTCGTGATAATGCATGTACCAGCGGAGCGATCCGCGAACGCTACGCATTGGAAAGGCGTGGGCATCTCGCCAATTGTTGGCAATCTGAAATGCTTCTTTGATCCGCGCTTCTGTCTCGCGCGTCCATGAAAGGTCGCCAGCAATAACGGAACTGGCTCGCTTCACGTCATCAACGTTGTAATCAAAAAGCGGATAATCTTGCTTGCGCATGTTGGCCTTCGCCGGATCGTCAGCACGAGCGAGCCGCGACGGCCATCAACCAGAATAAGTATTGAACCGGCCGTGCTTCACGCCGCGAATGTATCCGCGAGACACGCGCTCTTCCATCTCCCTCTCTAAAAACTCGTTCGCAATCAACAGCGCCTTTACGGCTTCGCGGACATCACCACCGCAAGCGGCGATTGCTTGATCGGCAGCCGCTTCCAGCCATTCCACGTCTGATTGTGGATTGGGGAGAGCAGCCTTGGACATTGAAGCGATTCCGTGTTAGGTGCAACAGTGATGTTCTCATTATGTTCCAACTGAGTGCCGTTTAGGAGCTTGAGTTGAGCAACGAACTTCAGATCAGCGAAGAGCAATTGCGCGTCTATGGAATTTTCCACCCGTACGCACTCAGTAAGACACTGGAAGCGCAGCGTCGGAATCAGCGGTTCGTCTATTACACCAGTGCCGAGACCGCGATGCGCATTTTGCGCAACGGCGAGATATGGATGCGCAAGTCCCACCTGATGAACGACTATCGGGAGGTAGAACACGGTTTTGACTGCCTGAATGAGACGTACAAGAAGAATAAGGAACGAATGGTCGCGATTTTTGACGGCATGTTCCCCGGATTCTGCGGGCGCCTCGAAACTCAAATCAATAGCTGGCTGCCCCACTTCCGAACCGACAGCTATATCACCTGCGTGTCGGAGCACGATCCTTCTGAGGATCGCCACGGGCGGCTGTCTATGTGGCGTGCGTACGGCGGTGGGGCGGGTGTTGCGCTGGTCGTGAACGGAGGGCCAATCCTAAGGGCCTCCGACGCGCTGAAAGCCCATACCAGTCCTGTGGCCTATTTCCACAACGACCAAGTGGAGAGCGAGTTCGCGCGAATTCTATCCAATGTAGACGAAAACCGCGATTTCTTGCGGTCTCTCGGCGAGCAGCAAGTCCACGCGAACAGGTTCGGGGCCCTACGCTATGCGATACTCTGCACCAAGCATCCGGGCTTCCATGAGGAACGCGAGTGGAGGGTGATCTACTCACCACGGTTCGCAAAGTCAGAGCGCATTGCGTCATCGATTGAATCGATAAACGGAATTACTCAATCGGTTTGCAGATTGCCTCTCAGGGACTTTCCTGAAGAGGGGCTGTATGGACTTGCCGCACCTGATTTTGTTGAGCGTGTGATTATTGGACCGACTAAATTTCCGGTCGGAATCTATGACGCGTTCGCCGTGTTGCTAACGGATGTGGGCGTTCCTAATCCGGAGCAGCGGATTATCTTTTCTGACGTGCCTCTACGGCAGTGAATGAGGGATATAATGCCGACTTGGGTGCAGTATTCTCAGGCTTTGGCGGCGCCAGCGATTGCATTGCTTGCAATTGTGATCGCGATCTTGCAATGGCGAACCGCTCATCAAAAGGTTGTGGTCGACTTGTTCGAGCGCCGCATGAAGGTCTACTCGGAAATTCGGGCTGTGATCGGGGCGGTGGTAAGCAGTGGTAAACTTCCGAATGAACAGCATTTTGAGTATTGGCGAGCTGCGGATGGCGCAAAGTTTCTCTTTGGCCGCAAGGTGAACGACTATCTTAATGAGCTAAACACAACGCTGGCCTACTTCCACGAAGCGGACGAGTCGTACGGCGACATGCAGGGGGCGGAGCGCTCAGAAGCCATCCAGAGGCGACGGAAATACTTTGACAAGATACAAGCGTTTTATAAAGAGTTCGACCCGCTCGTTGAGCCTTACCTAGGCATGCGTCAGCGGAGGCCTTGGTTTTGAAGGGCGCGCGCATACGGGGCTATACAGTCCGCTTCAAGGCTGATGCGGATCTATGAGCGCGCCTCTGTCATCGTGACCACCAATTTAGTCTTTGGCGAATGGCCGAGCGTGTTCGGCGACGCCAAGATGACCACCGCGCTGCTCGACCGGTTGACCCATCACTGCGACATTGTCGAGACCGGAAACGATAGCTGGCGGTTCAAGAGCCGAGACGACGATCACGCCACCCGCGCTCGTCTCGCCTCCGCTATCCCGGCCAGCTCCGACGAGACGAGCGCTACCGCCAAACCCCGCCGCCCGAAAAGGTCAAAATTGGACGCCGATGAGGGGTCAAATTTGCAAGCCGATTGACACCCGATTTCAGCATACCGCTGCAGAACGTGATCCTGGCGCCGTACTTCGTTCAATACGCGACGGAAGAGCAAAAGCAGCGCTGGCTGCCGCGCATGGCAAGCGGCGATCTGGTCGCCGCGCTGGCGATGAGCGAGCCGGGCGCGGGCTCCGACGTCCGGGCGATCCGCACCCACGCGCGCCGCGACGTCAACGGGCAGAAAACATTTATCACGCATGGTCACACCGCCGACCTGATCTGCCTCGCGGTAAAGACCGACACCAGTGCGGGCAACGGTGTCCACGGCTTCAGCCTTCTGGTGATCGAGACCGAGACGACGGCGGGATTTCGCCGTGGCCGCAGGCTGGATAAGGTCGGTCTCAAGGCGCAGGACACAGCCGAACTCTTCTTGGACGACGCCCGCGTGCCGGCCCAGAACCTGCTCGGCGGGATCGAAGGTCGTGGCTTCTATCAGTTGATGGAGCAATTGGCTAAGGAGCGCATCAACATCGCGATGCAGGCCCTGGCGCTCACCGAGGCGGCTCTCGCGGAGACCGTGGCCTACGTCAAAGAGCGCGAGGTCTTCGGCAAGCGTCTCATCGAATTCCAAAATACGCGGATAGTCCTGGCCGAGGCGATCACCCGCACCTTCGTTGAAAGCTGCATCGATCGTCTGCTCGCCGGCACGCTCGATACGGAGACCGCCGCGATGGCGAAATGGTGGGCGACCGAGAAGCAATGCGAGATCATCGACAATTGCATGCAGCTACATGGCGGCAACGGCTACATGCTGGATTATCCGATCGCGCGAATGTGGAGTGACGGCCGCATCCAGAAGATATGGGGAGGCTCGAACGAAGTCATGAAAGAACTGATCGCGCGAGCGCTCTGACGTCGGGCGACTGGACGCTCCCACCCATCAAGACACAGCAACAATCCGGAGACGAAAATGAATCCTTACGCCAAGTATGAATGCCTGACGGTAGAGGTGGCGGACAAGGTCGCAACGGTGACACTGAACCGGCCGCAGTCGCGCAACGCCATCAACCAAAAGCTGATCCGCGAGCTCAGGACGATCTGGGACGATATCGCTGACGATCACGCCGTCAACGTCGTAGTGCTGACCGGCGCCGGTGAGTTCTTCAGCGTCGGCGGTGACGTCAAGGCGATGTCCGAGCGGCCGGGCGGTGATGTGCTGGAGGAGGGCGAGGTCCACGATCCCATGATCAGCCGGCGCGGCGTCACCCGGCAGTTGGAACTCGACAAGCCGATCATCGCCGCGATCAACGGCGACGCGATCGGTCTGGCGGCGACCCATGCGCTGTTGTGTGATATCACGGTGATGGCCGAGGATGCCCGCATTGGCGATACGCACGTCGCACGCGTCGGTCTGGTCGCCGGAGACGGCGGCACCGTCATTTGGCCGCTCCTGATCGGCATCAACAAGGCGAAGGAATATCTGATCCGCGGCACGCTGCTGAAAGGCAAGGAAGCCGAGCGGATCGGCCTCGTCAATCACGTCGCGCCGCGCGCAGAGGTGCTTGCCAAGGCGCGCGAGATCGCGGTCGAGCTCGCCAACGGCCCGACCTGGGCAATCCGCTGGACCAAGTTGTCGATCAACCAGATCGTCAAGGACCGCGTCAACATGCTGCTCGAAGCCTCGATGGCGCTCGAGCAGGTGACGTTCGAAACCGCAGACCACAAGGAGGCGACCATGTCCTTCAAGGAGAAGCGCAAACCGAAGTTCGGCCAAGCCTAAGCAAACCGGCGCGATGACGTCCGATAAGCAAAGATCAAGAGACAGCTATGCGCAACCGTGTCACAGAGATGTTCGGGATCGAGGTTCCGATATTCGGTTTCACGCACAAGCCCGAAGTGGCGATCGAGGTGACCAATGCTGGAGGGATGGGCGCGCTCGCGGCAAGTTACTATCAGCCGGATGAGCTCGAGCGAATTCTGACCGACATGGACGCGAAGACCAGCCGACGTCCATACTGTATCGACGTCCTGTTCGCCAACAAGGTTGGCCAGGTCGTTCCGATGTCGCAGCGCCTTTCGGCCCTGCCGAAAGAGCATCTCGATTTCGTCGAAAGGGTTCTGGACGAAGCGGATATCCCGCCGTTACCGCCTGACGTGGAAGCCGAGATGCTTCGTGAAAAGCCGCCCGGTCACGGCCATACCGAAGAAGGCGTTCTGGAAGTCCTTGATGTCATCGTGAGGCATCCGCAGGCCAAGTTTGTCCTCAGTGCCATGGGTGCTCCGCCGCCCTATGTGGTCGACCGACTTCATAGCAAGGGCATTGTCGTCGGAGCGATGGCAGGCAGTTCGGAGCACGCCCAAAAGCAGATCCAATCGGGGGTGGATATTATCGTGGCCCAAGGGAGCGAGGCGGGCGGTCATACAGGGACCATCTCGTCTATGGTGTTGTGGCCCGAAGTCGTCGACGCCGTTTCACCGGTTCCGGTGCTCGCTGCAGGAGGCGTCGGCAGCGGTCGCCATGTCGCCGCAGCTTTCGCTTTGGGAGCGGAGGGCGTGTGGTGCGGGACTCTCTGGCTTGGATCATCCGAAAGCGAACTGTCGCCGGCGCTCCGCAAGAGGTTCATCGCGGCACGCTCGCAGGATGCGATCCAGCGCAAATATGATACTGGCAAACCTCTCCGCGGTCTGCGAAGCAAATAGACGGATGCATGGGACGCACCCGATGCTCCGCGACCTCTTCCACTTGCGGCCCAGAAGCTCCTCGTGGCGCCTGCTCTCAAGCGGTTCGAACTGGCCGATGCCGCCGACTATATGGGCTATATGTCGGGGCAGATCGTTGGGCGCATCAAGGAGGAGCTACCCATACGGGAGATCATGGCCCGTTTGAAAGTGGATTGCCATCAGACCCTGGAACGGCTGAGAAAATCCGGCTGGCAGTAATGTCGTGCTCAATCATCGGCTTGATATGCCGTATCTTAATAAGTGTTAGCATAATGCGAGACCGCCCCAATGGTGGCAGATGCACTGCTAAGCGCCCAGCTCCGATCATAATCCAATATGTTGGACGCTGAATTCAATTCCAGCTCCTTCTAGTTTCGACGCTCTGCGGCTAACTCTTCAGCAACAAACGCAGGCGGACCTAGTCGAGAGGCGCGCATCAACGATGACCTCCGTAGCGGCTCCGAGCATTGATCGCGTGCGGTTCGCTAAGAGAGCATAGGGTAAATAGATGACCGAAACGACGAAAATACCCGAATCAGACAATGTTTCACGGCGTTCTTTTCTGGCTGCTTCCACCGGCATCGCGGGAAGCTTCATTGCTGGTAAAGCGGCGGCCGAAAGCCTTGCCGATGTTCCCCAGCGCGAAGTTGGCGCCGACCTCGCGGGTCTCAGCGAGCGATCGAAGTTCGTAAAGCTCGCGCGCATTCCGGAGGCCACCCCCGGTAGGCGGAATATCGACCCTAGTGATGCAATCAATTCGAAGACGCCGCTCGACAAGCTTGTTGGTACGATTACTCCCAGCGATCTGCATTACGAGCGGAGCCACTCCGGCGTGCCCGATCTGGACCCTGCTAAGCATCGGTTGCTCCTCCATGGCATGGTCGAGAAGCCATTGGTGTTCAGTGTCGACGACCTCAAGGAAATGCCTTCGATCTCTCGTAAGGTGTTTATCGAATGCACGGGCAATGGTTGGGAAAATTGGAAGAGGGCCGACCCGAGTCTTACGGTGCAAAATACGCACGGTCTTATCAGTACGAACGAATGGACCGGCGTTCCGCTGAGGTTCATTGTAGATCTTGTCGCTAAAAGTCAAAATGCGACTTGGATGCTGGCTGAAGGCGGGGACGCCGCGGCCGTCGCACGGAGTATTCCGCTTACTGACGAAATTCTAGACGAAGCGTTCGTAGCTTATGGGCAAAACGGCGAGCCGTTGCGGCCGGCGCATGGTTTTCCGATGCGCTTGATCATGCCGGGCTTCGAGGGCAATCTCAACATCAAGTGGTTGCGGCGCCTGAAATTCGGGGATCGTCCGTGGATGACCCGCTGGGAAACTGCCCGCTATACTCAACTGCAGGCTGACGGCAAGGCAATCCAATTCCAGCTCCGTATGGACACCAATTCGGTGATCACCTCGCCATCAGGAACCATGACGATTAAGCCTGGTCGCCAGAAAATCACAGGACTGGCTTGGAGCGGGCTCGGCAAGATTGCAAAGGTCGAAATCTCGACCGATGGCGCCAAGACATGGAAGGCTGCGGAGCTGACCTCGCCGGTTCTGCCAAAATCGCAGTGCCGGTTCGAGATGGCATGGGTTTGGGATGGTAAGCCGACCAAAATTGTCAGCCGTTCGACCGATGACAAGGGCAACATCCAACCCGACCGAACTTCATTCATCAGAGTTCACGGCACAAATGCGCTTTTTCATTACAACGCGCAGCAGACCTGGGCGATCGACGAGACCGGAAAGGTGAGCAATGTCCTCGATTAGCAAAGTACTCTTGAGCGGGTCCATTACGCTCGCGCTTATCTCGCGGGTCTTCGCCTATGATTTCGGTCGTCACGCAAACCCTGACGAAATCGCGTTATGGGATATCGACGTCCGACCTGACGGCGCGGGATTGCCGGAAGGAAAGGGTACGGTCGCGCATGGCAAAGATGTATTCGCCGAAAACTGTGCCGCTTGTCATGGCGATAAGGGCGTGGGCGGCATCAAGGACCGGCTCGCTGGTGGCCAGGGAACACTAAGATCGGACGCCCCTATCAAGACGGTCGGCAGCTACTGGCCTTACGCGACAACGCTTTTCGACTACATTCATCGGGCGATGCCTTATCAGGCGCCGGGTTCACTCAGCGTCGACGACACCTACGCGGTCGCCGCCTACATACTGAGCTTGAACGGCATTGTTCCGGAGAACGGCGAACTTGATCGCAATAGCTTGCCCAAGATCAGGATGCCGAACCGAGACGGGTTTGTGCCCGATCCGGCATTCAATCCTGATACTCTTTTCAGGAAAAGGTCACGATGAGAGTCCCGTTGAGGCTCGTCCTCGCCCTTATCGCAACGTTGGTAACAGGAGACGCGGCCATGTCACGCGAAGGATTGATTACGATTCGCAGCAGCTTCGATCCGGGAGCGACCATGAAGCGGCTTGAAGACGAGGTTCGCGCGAAAGGCTTGACGATCTTCGCGCATGTTGACCATGCCGCGGGAGCCTCGGAAGTCGGTATGCAGCTACGCCCGACTGATTTGCTGATATTTGGGGCCGCTAAGGGGGGCACGCCGCTGATGCAGGCCAATCAGACCATCGGTATCGATCTTCCGCTGAAGGCTCTGGTTTGGCAAGACGAGACTGGAGCGACGTTCTTGTCCTACAACGATCCTGGCTATATCGCGCGTCGTCATGGCCTGGACGAGAAGGTCAAGGCTGTAGTTGATGCCCTTTCGGGAGTGCTACGCACGATCGCCGCCAAAGTGACGAGCGCGCAATAGGCTCGTCCGCGGCGGATTGATCCAACTCAATGATTTTGGGGGGCTCTTGGGCCTGGAAAGATTCGCGACCCTCTGAGGAGCTCCACTTTCAGCGACTATCGGAATCAGTCGATAAAAGGGACGCACATTCCGGAAATTCGGTGACGCGCCAGACGATCTTTGCGCGCGCCCGTGGTTCGCGTGTCACAAGTCTAATTTCGGGACAAAAGAGCATCGCTAATCTTTTCGGCCGCCATGATTACTGGGATGTTGGTATTTGCCGTCGGCAACCGCGGCATAATCGAGGCATCCGCCACGAAGATATTGTCACTACCAATCACACTGCCCTCGGGATCGACCACCGCCATGGGGTCGGCGATATCGCCCATGCGGCACGTACCGACGGGGTGCCAGACCCCGAACACGCTTTCCCGCACAAAGGCTTCGAGGGCACGGTCGTCCGCGAGCGTCGCCGGGAAGGGAGTGCCGTTGAGCAGCACCAGCCGGATGAGGAGTTGCCGCAGGACGGTGGGCACGTCGAGCATCGGACCGAGGATCGAAGCAACGATGCGGTTGGCCGCGCTGTACAGGCTCAGACGCTTGATCCGTGGGGAATAGGAGGCTGGGAAGAAGTCACCCCCCTCTGGATTGAGCGAGGGATGGACGAGAAGCTTCGCAATCAGCCGAACAGACGCGATCATGCGCTCGAGATCGCGCGTGTCGGACAGCAGGTTGAGATCGGCTACCGGATAGGTTTTGGGATCAGGCGACGCCAAAGTGAGCGAGCCGCTCGAATACGGCCGGTTGCACCAGAGGAAATAGACCCCAAGCCGCGTGCCCAGCGAGTGCCAACCGCCGCGTGCCGAGGCTGTGATGTACATGTCGGAAGCATCGCAGCCTGGATGCTCCGAGGAAAATCGCATCGCCGCACAGTTTGGGCGCCGTTGGGCCAGCGGTAGCCGCAACTGACTGGGTAAATATTGGCAGAACGTCAGTGCGGGATGGTCGCGCAGATTGCTGCCGACCCCGGGCAGATTGATAGCCACAGGAATGCCCAGAGCTTGCAGCGCCGCACCGGGGCCGATGCCCGCTCGCATCAGGATCGCCGGCGATTGCAGCGCGCCTGCCGTGAGTATTACGCGGCCGGCACTGACGGCGAGCCTGTCGCCACTCCGTGCGACCATCACACCCGTTGCGCGGCGACCTTCAAGCTGAAGTTGCTCGACCTCGCTGTGGGCCCAGATAGTCAGGTTCGGCCGCGCTCGCGTCGCCGGATCAAGGTAACCGGCGGCCGTTGAGATACGCCGCTCATTGCGGTTCGAAAACGCCGGCGGAAAAATGCCGTCCTCGAACTCGCCGTTCTGGTCCTCTCGGAACGGCAGGCCCGTTGCGGACAACGCCTCGCCGACAGCGCGGCCGAACGGCGGCATCGCTTCGCGCGCAATGCGGCGGATCGGGATTGGGCCGTGCTTACCGTGTAACGGTCCGTCGAAATCGAGATCGGTCTCAAGTTTGAGGAAATACGGCAGCACGTCCGTCCAGCCCCAGCCCCGCGCGCCGAGATCGCGCCATTCGTCATAGTCGCGCGGCAGGCCGCGATTGGCCGACTGGACATTGATGCTAGAACCGCCGCCCATCACCCGCGCCTGCTCGTAGGCGCGGACAACGGGCTTGCCCTCGGCATTGCGGCCGGTTGCCGCCGATAGACCCGGCCAGATGTACTTGTCCCCGAGGAATAGCGTCATTGGATAGCTGTCGAGGATTTCCGGCGGCGTTGCCGCAGGCAGCGTATCCATCCCGGCTTCGATCAGAAGCACGCGGCGCGTTCTCTCCACGGACAACCGGTTGGCGAGCACACAGCCCGCCGACCCGCCGCCGACGATCACGTCGTCGAAATGCATTTCATTCATTCCAGTCTCGTCGTGCAATTCGATAGATCAGCGCGGCCGTTGCAACCACTCTGGTCGAACCTAGCGGAAGCGCCTTTGGTCTCGGGGATCACGAATCTCCTTGATCACCCGCCTGGCATCAATGCAAAGCACTCGGACGGCGGCGAGCGACAAGGGAGCGGGCAGAGGGCCTGCAACTCGGCGAGGTAGTCCACCTCGCCCCTTTCATACCACTCGTCAACGAGATCATTGGCCGTGCGGCGGATGGTCTGACGCATGTTGCTGATTCCCCGGCTGGCAAATAGTCGTGAAAGTGGCGCTCGGCGACGCTGATGCACTTCGCCTTCGGTTGTTATCATGCTGTATGTGAAGAGATCGAATATTGCTCCTCTCCTGACTTCTAACGCCCCGGGATAGCTGGTTCCGCTGGACCACGACGCTCGGGTCTTTGGCCAGCCGGTCGACATCGGTGGCGCGCAAACGAAAAATCCGCAAGTCTAGTGCGACACGATAGCGTGATCCTTGCGATATACCGAAAGACGTTATGTGGATCGGGGTCCAGTTCCTTGAGCGTGAGGATTGGAAGCGATGGACCTTCGGTCCAGGCAAAGTTTTGCACCATCATTACAGAGCTCCGATCGTCCAAATTTCAGCTTTCGCTGCTTATAGACTTGCACGGATCTTAAGGTCTGACGTGCATTACTCGGCTACGACGGTAGTATCCGCCATTTCCGGAAGGACACGACAGGAAGCGTAAAGTCACACAGCTTCTTGAATGTCGTTTGATGGCCCTTCGGCGACCTCGGGAGACGTCCGCTTTCCCGCCGCTGTTAGGGGCTGAGCGGACACAGGGGCCAGCTGCTTACAGTACACAGCCCAAAATATCGTCGCCGTAGCTAAATAATATCGTTCAATGAATTAGACGATATGTCCCATTTCTGCGGGCTTCCCGGTCGATCGGCGCGCGAATAATTTCGTGGCCGATCAGCAGCAAGAGTCAGCAGAGTGAAACGTCCCAAAGGAAAGCGCGCCTTCGTTACTGGCTGCAGCCGTGGGATCGGCGGAGCCGCCGCGCGTCGCTTCGCGGCGGCTAATGCGGACGTCGCTTTCGGCTATGAACGCTCCGCCGACGCTGAAAACGCTACCCCCACCGAGATCGAACCTGCTGCGGGACGCGCGGTCGCGATTCAGATTAACGCGGTCGATCCCGCCTCGATCGAGCGGGCGGTTGATCGCGCCGCCGCAGAACTCGGCGGCCCGGACATCCTCGTCGGCATGGCCGGGACCATCAGGTACGGCGCGGTCGAGGAAATCACGCTCGGGCAGATCGACGCGATGCTCACGGCCAACTTCTGTGGCGTGATCCTGCCCACGCAGGCAGCCATGGCCCACATATCGGACGGCGGTCGGCTCTTTTGCTGGCGGCCGGGCGACCGTCGCGCTGGGTACTGGGGCGCTCGGCCTCATGCCCATCGCCTTCGTACTGGCAGGCTCTCTCGTCGTCGCTCTCAGTCACGGCGTGGCGGACACCTTCAATTTGCGAGCGGCGCGGCGCTTTCGCGACCTGAATGACGTGCACGATAGGAGACTACTGTGACGACCCCAACCAGAAGTGCAATAGTAACCGGATCCTCACGCGGTATTGGTGCCGCGATTGCCAAACGGCTGGCCCGAGACGGGCTGGCGGTCCTCGTTAACTATGCGGGCAACGCTGCCGAGGCTGACAAGATCGTCGCCGAGATCACGGCAGCCGGCGGCACCGCGATCGCCGCGCGCGCCGACATCAGCAAGTCGGACGAGTTCGTCGCGCTGTTCAACGCGGCGGAGGCGTCGTTCGGCGGCGTCGACGTGCTCGTCAACAACGCTGGCATCATGAAGCTCTCGCCGATCGCGGAGACCGATGACGCGCTGTTCGATCGGCAGATCGCGATCAACCTCAAGGGCGTCTTCAATGGCATGAAGCTCGCCGCACGGCGGCTACGCGACGGCGGCGCGATTGTCAACTTCTCGTCGAGCGTCGTCGGGCTGCTGATGCCGACCTATGGCGTCTATGCCGCGACCAAGGCAGCGACCGAGGCGATGACACATATCCTCGCCAAGGAACTTGGGTCTCGCCGCATCCGGGTCAACGCCGTCGCGCCCGGGCCTGTCGAGACCAGCCTGTTCACTGAGGGCAAGCCGCAGGACGTGATCGAACGCACGAAGAGCATGAACCCGCTTGGGCGGCTCGGCCAACCCGAGGACATTGCACGCGTCGTCTCGTTCCTCGTGGGCCCGGACGGCGAGTGGGTCAACGGCCAGGTCGTGCGCGCCAACGGCGGCGTCATCTAACCCGTTTCCAAAGGAGAAAGCACCATGGGCATCGCACTCATCACGGGCGCGTCGAGCGGCTTCGGGCAGATGATCGCTCGCGAGCTCGCGGCCGCCGGCCACACCGCTTACGCGTCGATGCGCGACACCGCGGGCAAGAACGCCGAGGCGGTTCGCACGAGCGACGCCTATGCGCGCGAACACGGCATCGACCTGCGCGCGATCGAACTCGACGTGCAGGACGACGCCTCGATCAAGGCAGCGATCGAGACGATCATCACCCGGCACGGCCGCCTGGACATCCTCATCCATAACGCCGGGCACATGGTCTATGGGCCGACCGAGGCCTTTACGACCGAGCAGCTCGGCCATCTTTACGACACCAACGTGCTCGGCACGCAGCGGGTAAACCGCGCGGCGCTGCCGCATATGCGTAAGGCGCGCTCGGGCCTGCTGGTCTGGGTCTCGAGCTCCAGCGTGGCGGGCGGCGTGCCGCCGCTACTCGGGCCGTATTTTGCGGCCAAAGCGGGCATGGACGCGCTGGCGGTCTGCTATGCGAAGGAGCTGGCGCCGTTCGGGATCGAGACCGCCATCGTCGTTCCTGGTGCTTTTACCACCGGCACCAATCATTTCGCCCATGCGGGCCGTCCCTCGGACGTGGCGGCGGCAACCGACTATGATGCGGTTTATCCCGCTGGATTCGTCGACCAGATGCAGCGCGATCTCGCCGGCACAGTGCCGGCCGATGCCGATCCCAATGCCGTCGCACGTGCGGTGGTAGACATCGTCGCCGCGCCCTACGGCAAGCGACCGTTTCGCACGGTTATCGATCCGGCGAACGACGGCGCGGCGGTGAGCTTCGCGGTGATCGATCGGGTGCGCTCGGAGTTTCTGCACCGCATCGGCCACGCCGACCTTCTTCACCCGAGCGGGTCGCAAGGCTGATCGGGCTGCGCGGCCTTCGCCCGTCGCGGGCCGCGCCGCATCCCCATTATTAATAGGCCATGGCCGTGGACACCCAACATCCCGCTATCCTCGTGGTCGGCGGCTCTCTCGCGGGCCTGACCTTCGCGCTCGCGAGCGCCAGTCGCGGTGTTCCCGTCCGTGTAGTGGAGCGGGCGGAGCGCCGGACGCTGGGCGGAGACAATCTCAACGTCGATCTGGCTGCGATCGCGCGTACCGTGATTTGCGATCCGCGCACCGGCGCGAAGCTGCCGGTTGTGCGCGCCTTTCGCGACCGTCACCTCACCACTTGGCCCGCGCTATACGGCTGGCTGCGCGATCGCGCCGGCACGATGCCTGGCATCACGCTCGACGAAAACCGCGCTGTCGCATCGGTGCGAGCGGAGGGCGACCGCGCGATCGTGGCGTTCGAGGATGGGATGGAGGCCTCCGCCAATGCGGTCATCGGCGCAGATGGCTATCACAGCATCGTGCGCCGCGCAGTCGCGCCCGAGCAGCCGCTGGCGAGCTACGCCGGGTATCTTGTATGGCGCGGGCTCGTCGAGGAAAGCGCACTCTCCGTGCCGGTCGCGTGGCCGACGGATGGCGGTCTGTGGATCACCTTCGAACAGGGCTACCGCCTCGTGGCCGCCGTGCTGCCGGGTCGCGACGGTTCGCGCGAAATCGGTCAGCGGCAGGTGACGTTCGCGTGGTTCGATGGCCGCCGGGACGATCTGCTGCGCCGCACCGGCTGCCTGGATGCGGGCGGTCACGTCATCGGGACACTCACCGCCGCCGCGATCAGTGCGGAGGTGCGCGAAGAACTTTCTGCGCTCGTGCCCCGACTTTGGCCCGAACCTTGGGCGGAGGCGGTGGCGTTAGGCGTGCGCACACCCGGCGCGATGCGCGGTGCGCCGATCGCGGAATACCGACCCGTGCGGCTCGCCGCAGGACCGCTCGCGATCATTGGCGATGCCGCGCACGGGGTATCGCCAATGACCGGCAGCGGCTATGCGACTGCGGTGGACGACGCCTTTGTACTCGCGACAATTCTGGCCCAGCGCGACACGGCCGAGCCGCTCAAACGCTATGAGCGTGCGCGGCTGCCCTATACGCGGGGACTTGTGGATCACTCGCGACGTCTGTCCGCCGAGTTCAACCACTATGTCGCGGGCTGGTTCGGTCGCTAAGCCGCCTCGAGCCGCAACGAGCCGGGCCGCAACGAGCCGGGCCGCCCCGATCGCCGCAACGATCTCGAAACTAGCGCGCCGGATGTGACGATGAATGTCCGCTCGACAGGATCGTTGGCATAGTGCCGGACACGACTGAATTATTCCCGCTGCAGTGTCATTGGGATCGGACTCGGGGAAGGCGCACCACCCTCATAGTGTTCGTCAACAGAGCTGTTATCCTAGGATCAAGATTCCAAAGAACGCCGTTTAAGGCCAGCTCGGGAGTGGTCAATGAGGACACCAGGATGTTCAGCCGGTGAGCTCGATAGTCGGGTCGGCGGAGGGGGAGGGCGAGATAGCGGTGTCAGATGAAGGGCCGGCGTGGGTGTGGCCTTCGACATTATGGCCGATCCGATCCCGTGGCGCCTGCGAGACACCGGCGGGAGATGCCGCCGATGGCGAGGCCAATCAAATCCCCCCGTGGTGCGCTCGCGGACAACGCCCTTCACGACAGGAAGGTCGCCCCGACGATTTGATCGAGACGGATCCACGGCCGGCACTTCCTTGATCAGGCGACGATCTGTCCCTTCAACGACGATCTCTTTGCCTTCGACCTGCCGCCACGTCAGATATTCCAAGTACACCCCGACGAAATCGGCGATCTTGCCTCGGAAAATAACGTCGACTGCGAAGCCGGGATCTTGGCGCAGACGTCTACGCCTTGAGGATCGAGGACCAGCCACAGCATGCTGTACTTTGTTTGATGGGCCGGCACGCTGGCGAATTCGAAGCGAGCGACGACTCTCCTGCCAATGGAGTCACGGATCGCTCGCTTTCCGAAACCCCGTACAAGGAAGAAAGGATCAAGGTCCGTCGGCTTGATCGCATCCGGCGCGTGCACCAGACCCCAATGTCCCATCTCGCTGACAATCGGCCGGAGTGCCTCGCCAGCGGGGGTAAGCCAATATTCGCGACCGGTCCCGCTGGACCGCGCACGCCTTTCGATGATTCCTTGATCCTCTAATTCGCGAAGCCGCGTTACAAGAACCGCTCTTGAAATAAGTGGGGACGCGCAAGAACGGCGAGTAAGAGCGCCCAATCAAGCCCCGTGCGACTAAATCGGGCAGGGTTACCTCAAAAACTTAAAGGCCACTTTGCAGCCGCCGGGCCCATCCGCGAAACCTGCGCTCTTGTTCGAGGTCTGCACATCGCGACAGAGCAGACCAAATTTGTTCTGTTTGAATGTCTAGACTCCAAGCAGCCAATTTGTGGCGACGCGATTGATCGAGACCGTCTCTGGCCAAGCCGGTTACAGGCGTAATCAAGTTTCCGTTTTCAGAAGCCGTTCCGTAGCCGCGGTAGGCGAAAACTCGCTATCCGATCGCATCGTCCCCCAGATGAAGGCGGCTCTGCGCACTCGAAAAGGTAAACACCGCGGAACACACCGATGAACATAACCGAGCGCCCTGACGTTGACTTTGATACGCCCCTTAGTGCTATCGACGTTAGCAATCCGGCGATATACGAAAAGGACATCTGGCAGCCACTATTCGCCCGTCTCCGGCTTGAAGCGCCGGTGCATTACTGCGCCGAAAGCTGCTATGGTCCATACTGGTCGGTGTCGCGATACAACGACATCATGGCCGTCGAGCTCGACCATGCGACCTATTCTTCACAACTTGGCGGGGGACTATCGATAAGGGACGTACCGGCCGATATGGACCGCCGCGGGTTTATCCGCATGGACCCGCCGCGCCATACGAAGCAACGCAAGGTGGTTGCTCCGGTCGCGGCGCCCCGGAATCTTGCAGGCTACGAGATCTCAATAAGGGAGCGCACCCGCGCCGTACTCGACGCACTGCCCCGCAACGAAAGCTTCGACTGGGTCGACAAGGTCTCAACGGAGCTTACCACAATGATGCTGGCGACGCTGTTCGATTTTCCGTGGCAGGAGAGGCGCAAGCTTACCTATTGGTCGGATGTCGCCGTCTGCGACGTCAACGCGCCCGATGCACCGGTGCACTCTGAGGAGGCACGCTCTGCGGAGCTCATGCGGATGGGCGACACCTTCAAGGACCTGTGGCAAGAGCGCGCGAAAGCACCGCCGCGGCTCGACTTGATCTCAATGATGGCGCACAACGCGGAAACGCGTGACCTGCCCACGACGGAGTTTCTCGGTAACCTGGCTTTGCTCATCGTCGGTGGTAACGACACAACGCGCAACTCCATGTCGGGCGGCCTGCTGGCTCTGTCGGAAAATCCAGATCAGCTTGCAAAGCTAAAGGCCGATCATGGGCTCGTCCCTAGTCTGGTCGCCGAAATGATCCGCTATCAAACGCCCGTCATACACATGCGGCGGACAGCAACACGCGATTGCGAGCTCGCCGGCGAGCACATTCGCCAAGGGGACAAGATCATCATCTGGTATGTTTCCGGCAATCGCGATGAGCGCGTGATCGACCGACCGGAGCATTTCATCATCGATCGCGCCAAGCCGCGCCAGCACCTCTCCTACGGAGCAGGTATTCATCGCTGTGTTGGTGACCGGCTGGCCGATCTGCAGCTCCGGATACTTTGGGAAGAAATACTGGCCCGCGATCTCCACATCGAGGTGGTGGGGCCGCCGCGACGGCAGCACTCCAACTTCATCCGCGGCATCCGGGAACTGCCCGTCAGGATCAATGCATGAACAGACTGTTGGCTGATTTGAGGCAGTTTGGCCGCGGCGACCATGTCCGCTCCCAGAGGAGGATCGGACGCGTCGCCTCAAAGGGGCCGGGTAATGCAGCGCCGACCGATCAGCCGTCCATCGCGCGATCGCCTTCTACGAACGTAACGAATTTTCGCCGCCCAGCAATCGAGATGTAAGGCGGGAGGCCTATTAGGAGATGTCGCAGTCAAGGACAAGAGAAACTCTATGGCAGAAGTCATCAATGCAAACGCATTTGGCTTACATCGACACCGCGAAATGATCGCACAGTTCGATCAAGAGCGAACTTCGTATTTAGATCAGCACGATACAATCTCGCACGTCCCATCTGAAGTCGCCCGCGCCGTAACCTAAGCAGAGGAGATCTAAGTGTCGCTCGAACAGCGTGTACAGGAGCTTAGTCGATCCGCTAGAATGCTGGCCCTCGTCGGAGCCTCATTGAAACTCCGCTCGGTACCTACCGCTGATCCTGCTGTTCGCGAGCAGATCGACCTCGGCGCACGGATTGTTCTACACGAGGACCCCGCGATCATCGATGATCAGCAGGTACCGCAGATTCTCACAATGATTGAAATGGCTTTTGCCGAGGCCAGCGAGCTCCTCCGTCACTCCGAACGAGGATCCGGCTGGCAAGTCGCCGACGTCGCGTTGCTTGAAGCGCAAGGCCGTGCCTCCCAGAACGTATTTACGAGGATCCTTTCGCTTGCGGCGACGCGCCCGATGCTGCGGGAGGCATTAAATAAAATATTCCTCGATGTTGGTACAGGGGTAGCCGGTATCGCGCTTGAAGCGGCAAGGAATTGCCCAAATCTGGAGATCGATGGTATCGATATCTGGGAGCCGGCTCTGGCTCTGGCGAGAAAGAACGTCTCAGAAAGCCCTTATGCCGATCGTGTCCATATCATTAAGGTCGACATTTCAGCCTTAGCAGTGGAGGATCGGTACTCGTTGGTGTGGCTACCGACGCCGTTCTTGAAGCGATCAGTCCTGGAGCAGGCGCTCGACCGTATTGTCAGTGCATCGCGCGCCAATGCATATCTAATCGCAGCCCTCTACACCCAGCCAAGGGACCCGCTTGCGGCTGTTCTCTCGGCGCTTCGAACGATTCGGAGCGGGGGGGAAGTGACTGACCCTTCTGAACTCCGGGAGATGTTGAAGTCTCGCGACTACACCGATTTGGAGGTTAGTGTCACCCCTATCGCGACGTTCGTCTTGGGGCGGCGGCCCACGGGCGCGACGTGATCCTTCGGCGTTGCTAAGGTAATGCTAGAAGGCGCCCATCGGGCAAACGGCTGGGTCAACCTATTATGAAGGTAACTGCCTAGCGACAACTGGAATTCGCGTTGCGAGTTCGCTTGGCTAACGATTCGCGTCCTCGGTGACTGTTCAATCGACGCTTCAAAGCTGGTTCATCGATTGACTGAATCGGTAGGGATTCCGTCGAGCGGTGGTTTGTGATTCCAGATGCGGGCTGGATCGAAGGCCAGCATCGGATGGTCCGACCTCTTTCGAGTGATCTTTGAACGAACCGTGGAAGCATGGAATCCGGCGAGCTGCCATGCTGCGACGGCTCTGTTCGATGTTGCAGTGTCGTCCGTCGCGAAGTGTCGGCAGCGGTCGGTGGTGCTGGCCAAGATAGGCCGGTTACCGTAAGCCGGCTCTGGCGGCGCATCGAGCGTTCATCCTAGAGTAGATCGTGCAGACGTCACATCATCTCATGCTCCGCGGTTGAGGACGAACTTGCCGCGCGAGCTAATAGTCTCACACCATGCGGTATAAACCTCCTGCGACGCGAAGATCTCAGCTTCAAAAAACACTGTTTGCCCTCGAGTAGCGCCGCGGGGACGTCGCGCGGCGGCGGTAGGGTTGAGACACTTCGATCCAAGCCGCCTGGTGCTCATTGACGAGACCTGTATCAAGACCAACATGGCCCGTTGGACGGCTGGCTAAGGGCGGGCGGTTGCCCGGCTCGGTTGCTGGCGAACCTTGACCTTCCTAGGTGCTCTACGCTTTTGCGCCCTTGGGTGTTCGACGGACCGATCAACGGCGAAAGCTTGCACGCCTATGTCGAACAGCAACTCGTCAAACTACTAAAACCGGGCGACATCCTCGTCATGAATAATCAAAACTCGGTAGCCACAAATCGCCGACCGTCAGACAGATGATCCGGAAAGCCGGCGCCAGGCTGTGGTACCTGCCGCGTACTCACCCGACCTTCACCCGATCGAACAGGTCTTCGCCCAGTCAAGCACCGGACAGGCATCGCACAGAAACGCGCGATCGACGACGCCTGCGACCACATCGCCGACCTCGTCAAAAAACGTCCTGCCCGCCGAAATGCAGCAACTCCTTCGAACGCTGGGCACGCCCCGGTCAAAAGATTAAATGCTCTTGGCGGTGGATGAGTTGTCTATCGAGGCACGATGGCAAAGGCACGAGCTGGAAAACCCAAGCCGTCCCTGACTTTAGGCCAGCTGACCACAATCAGGCCACCCTTGGTAGGGACCTGATCGAGATTTGCCATGACTTCGATCTGGTAGTGTCCGCTCTTGAGGATGTAGGTTTCCGAATCCATCTTCTCGGTTGTGTCGGTATCCATGGATTCGTGCCCGGTCGCGGCAATGTGACGCTGCTCATAGAGATATCTGAGAGTGTCCAGCTGCCAAGCGGGAAATGGACTACGTTTGAAGCGTTCCGGGTTGCTGTCCCAATCCTTGTACATGTCAGTACGAAGCGCGACGAAGGCGCCTTTGGGGACGGGACCGTTCTTTCGCTCCCAGGCCCGCAGGTCTTCCAGTGAATAGGCGTGGTTCGGATCTTTGGCGAGATACGGTGTGTCGTCGAGCACGATGAGTGGCAGGATCATCTGGTGAAGCGAAATCTGATCCAAGGTTGCCCCGCGCTCGTCGAAATGCGCGGGAGGATCGATGTGGGTGCCGTATTGGCCGACCATCTCATAATAGGTCGTTCGAAAGCCGTCATGCTCGATGCTGTACGGTTGTTTGGTTGCGGGATCGAGAGCCGGTGCCATCTTGGCTTGGCTGAATCCGGACCAGACCGGCGTGTTTGGTCCGAAGCTGTGGGTCAGGTCAACGAAGCGAGCCGCAGCGATCGTCTTGTACGCAGTATCGAGCGAGGCGGACGACGCGGCATTACACGAGGCCCCAACAATGGAGGCGGCGGCGAAAAGGATGATGGTGTGATGTTTAAGGCAGCATAGTCGCCTCCGGGATGAGAGTCCAAGCAAGGATACACGATCAATAGTAGCGTCTCGTGAACGACCCTCTTCTACGTGTTCACGAATTTGGCCAGCCCGCATTTGAACTCCCGCCGCAGATCCCCACTGGCCCGCTCCGCTGGTGGCAGACGCAAGGCGCCGGCCATCTTTTCGAGGGCTGCTGGCAGACCCTCTATAGTTGATCCAAAAGCTCGGCTGATGGGTCCGGTCGTCGCTCGGAGTGAGGTTCATCGCTATTCTCCCGTTCTGCCACTACTAGGGATCACCTCGTTACCAGCAAATGTCACAGCTCGCCCGATTAGCTACTACTGTAACAGTCAGTTTTAAATGCACCGGCTTGCAAGTGGACGCGTCCGGCACTCACAGTGGCCATTCATCCGAAATTGAACGACAAGAAGTTCGGTGTATCGGCCCCTCGCGTAACAGCTCCTGTTGGATCGCAATCGGCCAGCCTCGAAGCTCACGGAAACAGCGGTGCAAATACACCCGAAAGTATGGCATGGCGGTCAGTTTCGCTACGCTTCGGCCTCGGTAATCCTCGAGGTACGCGCGAAGGCATTCAGTCGTTATCTATCGGTGTTGTCGGACCCGATCGAACTCAAAAAGATGCAGAACTCCCTGACGCAGCGGCAGAGGATCGCGATCAAGGAGTACGGTCGGACCGAGGATACTGCCGCGTACGGCCTATCGCTCCTGTCAGATCGTCACCAGCGCCTGCCGGGATATCAATAGGGACGCGGTTGACGACGAAGCCATTCAACCGAGGCCATCTCTGAAATGAGTTGTGGGCTATGATCATGGTCCGTCACAAGCGGTTGTGACCGTCGATCATTGACCTTGGCACGCTTGTTACAAACGCGACTGTATGCAGCGAGAGGCGAAGAGCGTGCGGCGACGGGAAGTCCCGGTCGGACCACGGCCTTTTGCGGCCGAGGCCGATCGCCAGCAACGGATCCAGCACACCGCAAAACCTACCTCGTTCTGCGCTCACCGAGATTGGTAGACGTGTTTGAGCCTCGGCAAGATAATGTCGAGGCCGAAGATTGGCAGGGGGGCACACCGCATCGCGGGCCGTCAGGCGTCTCGAGAAGCTGGCAGTGCAGGGGACAGCCGCCTCATCCGGCGGCCGGCGGCGGCGATGGTCTCCATCTCACTGACCAGCCTTGACCGATCGATATCGATTCTGATCGCCTTGCCGAGGAAGCGAGCCGCGGTCTTGAACTGCGGCTCGATGATCAGCCGGTCCACCGCCGCGGCGATCTCCGCCTCCAAGGCCGTTGGCGGCAATCGAAGCCCGGCGCCCTTAGCCTCGACGCGCGCCGCATTCGCACCCTGATCCCGTCCCATCGGAAGAACCAACTGCGGCAAGCCGTTAACGAGCGAACGGGTGACGGTCCCATGGCCACCGTGCGACACCACCACGGCAACGTCCTTCATAATCAGGTCATGGGGAGCGCCGCTGATCAAGTGCACATTCTGTGGAGCGTGCAGATCTGTGACCTTCAGATTGGGGCCAGTGGTCGCAACGGCGTCGATTTCGATCATGCCCATGGCGTTGACCACTCGTTGAAAGAGATCGCGCTGGCCCTGCGCCCCGGTGCTGCAAGCGACCAGGACGCGGGCACGCTCCGGTCGCATAGACCATGGTGCTTGCCATGTGTTCGCCTGCGAGGAATTCAGTTGCATGCATTGGGACCAGCTCGGCACATCGAGCAGCGGTCCGACATACCGGAAATTGTACGGCAGTGCATCAGCCTGAAAATCGAATGCCTGGCTAGTCGCGAGCAGGACCCGGTCGGCTCGATCGAACAGATGCATGACATCTGTGAGAAGGGGAAGGCCCAGATCGATACGGGCCCGATTGAGAATCGGAAGAAACTCATTGAGCAACTTGGACACAGCGGCATTGGCCGCGTCGACTTCGGCCCGCTCTTGCGAGGTTTTCGGCTGACCCAATCCGCTCGTGATCGGCGGCATTCCCGGCAGGGTCCGCAGGCTGACATGGGGGGATAGAAAGGCAAGCGGTACGTCGGAAGCCTCCGCTCCGAGCGCAGCGCCGAATAACATATCGAGGCTGAGAACGGCATCTGTCGGTACGCGACGAATTTCGTCCTGGATATCGGCCGCATAGGCCAGACAGGTATCGAAGACGACGTGGCGCATCCACTGCGGCATGTCCGAGACATCAGTTGGATCGGCGGCTCCTCCGGTCGGGGCGCGGCGCCATGTCACGAACTCGAAGCCGGTGCTCTCGACTTCCGCGCGCATTGCCGGATCCGCCATCACCCGGACATGATGACCGCTCCGGCGCAGCTTCCGTCCAGCGGTCAGGAGAGGGCTAAGGTTTCCCAATGTACCCCAAGACGCCAGCAGAAAATGATAGAACATTTTGGAAGCCTTCATCAGGTCGCGAAATTACTGGCGCAGTCATCCCATCGCGACAGAGCATGAGTTGGGGTAAATGGTGACCCCAGTTCTACCTGCTTGTCGCGCCAATGATGGACGAAGCCTGCTACCGAATGATGTCTGGTCGAAGCGAATTGGTTGCCGCTGTAAGAATGGCGCACTAATCATGCGCGGCATTCTCGGCAGTCTGGCAGTTGCTGCTATGGTGTCGCACGAGCTGATGGATCCGCATGCCTGTTCCTGCAAGAAAGTCGAAGCCGGGGTATTGGATGCGGTGTAGGCGATTTCGTTCTCCCGCGCGTGTAAGCGGCGGGCTCGTCAATGGGCCCGCCGCTGTATGATGATCAGCAGCCGCGGCAAATGATCAGTTTGCGGTCGATTTCTGCGTCGAGCCGTCGCAGCATGACGTCAACGGCTGAGGTCTGCACCGGATCAGACATGCCGTTTGGCCGTGGCTGCCGGTGCCCAATTGGGGCTTGCCGGAGAGGTTCCGCTGGCGGTGTTGGATCAGGGTGAGCGGGCGAGGCAGACGTCGTGAGCTGCTGCTTGTTCTCTGCTGCCCAGAGGCTCGAAACCGGCCAGAACAACAACGTAGCTGTGACGGTAGTCACACCGAATCTGATTGACATCATCATTCTCCTTTCGCGGTGACATTAAGAACAGGCGCAAGTGGAGGATAGGAGAAGTCGGCTACGGGACGATTGCGTCCGCGATGACATCGCGCTACCGCTGAAATTCGGACGACGGCCTTGCGACTCAATAGGCCTCAAAGGCGCGGTGCTTCGTCGCACCAAGTTTCTCTTTCTGCCGTTTAAAGGTCGCCACTTAGTCCGGATCACGCTGCGCTAGAACGGATCTACAGATAACGCGAAGACATAGCCGACCCCGCGTTCATGATGCGCGGCGCACCAGGATCAACCTCCGGCTTGAGCCACCGCCATTTCGACGTATGGCTGCTGCGTTCTATGGTGGCGGTCTTCCCGACCGCCGCCGCCGGCACATCTGACGGGGGCTAGGCAAGGTCGCGATGCTCGTGGCTTGTGATCGCCATCACCTGCTCACCGGCGACGAAATGCTGGCCGCGCTCGGCTTCGAAGCGGTGGGGCTCGCGACGGTTTAAGCTGCACGTGCTGCGTCTTCGGTCAGGCCCGCGGTAACCAGGGGAATGCCGAAGCTCATGGCCTGGTTGACGCTGCCATAGCCGCCATTGGTGACGAGCACGTCGATCTCGGCAGCACCCATTCGAACGGCAAATAGCTGGCGACGCGGGCGTTCGACGGCAGTTTGCCGGGAATGGCGTCGGTCGGACGGCCGCCAGCCGTCGCGATCACCAGGATGTCGGGCTCGTTGGCGAGCGCCGCCAGGGTCGGGGCGACCAGCAGGTTGAAATTGTGATTGGCCACCGTCGCCTGCGTAATCAGAACGATCTTGCGCGTGCTGTCGAGGTCCTCGGCCCAGGGCGGCGGCGGGACCTGGTTGGCAATGATCGGAGGCGTGCCGACGAAATGGATCGAAGACGGCATGTCGCGTGGAAATTCGAAGCTCGGCACCGACAATTGCAGGTAGGAATCCGCGAGAGCGACCACGGAATGGAACAGCGGTATCGCGATCGACCCCACCCCGAGGCCGTGCAGCGCGCGGTTCAGGCGCAGCAGGACCGGCTGATCGACCGCCGAGTCATACTCCCGCGCCAGGGCCGCATACCGATCGCGGTCCGCGTCGGTCTTTGCCGGCGGCAAGCCGAGGAAATTGGGGGCGCCGTCCTCGCGCGCCCAATGCAGGATCGAGGTGCCGCAGAGCGCGACGGGAGGCCGATGCGAGCGCGGTCCGAGCAGGATCGGCAAGATGCCGAATAGCATGTCGTCGGCGAGGACGACGTCCGCTGGAAATTGCCGCAAGGCCTCCAGCAGCCCCTGGTGCTACCCCGGAAGAGCGTCGACGAAGAGGCGCTCGCAAGCGACACGCAGCCACTCCAGTCCGGGGGGAATGGCCTTGAGTTCGGGGACCAACGAGAAGACGTCGTTCGGATCGAAATCCGCGCCCTCGGGAAGAGGAAAGAACTTGATGCCGTTGGCCTCGACGCGGCCACGAAAGGCGGCGCCTGTCACGAGCGCGATCTCGTGGCCTTCGTCAGCCAGGATCTGAGTGATCGCCAGCAGCGGATTGAGATGGCCCGTCGCAGGCGTCGAAGCGATAAGAATCTTTATGGAAGCTGACCTCTTGATGATCGGCGCACGGTCACTACGAAGCGGCCGATTAATTGCGCAAAGCCGAATTGACGGGATCGCCGTTACACCGACGCTTCTGCCAGAGGCCGGATGGTTACGCCGGGAACGCATCGTGGCGCGATCAGGGCCGGCATTGAGCGGACGTCGATCGCGTTACCGCAAGACTCCGATCGAAGCGAGCGCAGCGGCCCGTGAAAACGAGCGGTAGTGCCACGCCGCTGATCCGGCAGTCCGCGTTTGGCTTGTCTCAGATCACAATGCTTCACGTCTGCGACATCTAGCGGACTTGGTCGCAGAATTACCAGGTTACGGAATCATCGGGACCGGCAGACGGTGTCGACGCATCGCGACGTTCTAGCGACTATCGGTTGTCTTGAGCTATCGTTGGTATATGCGACTTCAGTGGCGCCAACTCTTCGGCCTCGGTAGCACCGATGTGCTACATTTGTAGTCTATTTTTTCAAGCGCGACTGCGTTCGGTCGTTATCTATCCCTGTTGTAAGGTCGGATCGAACTCGAAACGATGCAGGACTCGCTGACGGAGCGGCAGAGGATGGCGATCAAGAAATATGCCCGGACCGACGATACTGCCGCGCTCTACGCATTCTTTGCGAGCGATGAGGTGCGATCTGTGAAACGGCTCCGGCTTCACGGCCAACGGCCCCGGAGTGCAGTTACAGAGCTTTCGATTCGCAGGCAACGTGATTGGCCGCCCGCCGGTGTTACTACTGGAATGACATTCACTCAGAAACAAGCGATCGCGCTAGGCCGTAGGATTGATAAATGATATCACGCTTCTCCGATCACGCAGCAAACGAACGAACCTTTCTCGCATGGATCCGCACGGGTCTTGCAACGGTCGCTTTCGGCTTCGTTATCGAACGATTTAACGTGCTTATACTAACAATGGAGAGAGCCGACACATCTCAGCCGACTAGAAGCCGCGTACTTGGCGACGCCGGCCGAGTGATCGGAAACTACGATGGAAAGGTGCTGATCTTTGCAGGGACCCTTCTGATCGCGCTGTCCGCCATTCGATTCGTGCGGACGGGACGGCTAATTGATGCGGAAGAGATCCATACCTTGCAGAGCATCCGAACGGAGCTTGCGACATCGCTTGTTCTGATAGTAGCTGCGCTTTGTGCCTTCGTCGTTCTGCTGTAGAGCGAGGTAAAAGTTGTCGAGCCGCTCGGCTTGATGCCGTTTTACTTTGACTTCGCACTGCTTTGAGCTGGGTCTCCCTAGGTTGGGCCTGCTATGGAAATGTCGCGCCTGGGCCCAATTCGGGGATGGACGATCACCCTAGGTGACGATCGCGGCATAAAATCGGCGCCAAGGCGCTAGGGTGCTAATCGTCTCCACAGTGGATCTGCCGTCAAAATAGCCGCGTCGCTATGATTTCGTCGCACTGGCCGACAGCCTTGTAAGCATCGGCGGCTCGAACAGCGAGCACCGCTCACGCACCGACGCGCTTCGTCCTCGCTACTCGGCAATAGAAAATACGGACATTGCCAAGGACCGAAAATCGCGAGCCGATTTCGGAGATGATGAATGGCCAGATTGGCCGCGCGCAAGGTACAATCCCCAGTTGAGTTGGCCGAAGGTAGGAAGTCGTCCCCGATTAGCGAATGGCGGGTCGCATCGAAAAGTATTTGGGGCGATCACGTTGAGCGCCCCGTGAGAGGTTTGAGCGTTCTTGGGTCATTCCTTCGTTCCGGGCCGCCTCCGGCATGTGCAGACGGCATCAGGGTTGCTCGGGTCAAACAGCTTCGCAGCGGGCCTACAGGATTGCTAATTAGGCCGGCGAGCCAGACGTGTCCCACTGGCGAGCATCTGAGAGAATACAACGAGCCGCTCCCATGATCGGCTCACTTGCCCCTTCGTCAAAGCCAGCCACCGCCTCGCCGACGACGACCGCTGCCTCGTGCGACCGTCCCTGCGCGAGCAGGAACCGGCCAAGAGAGACCGCTGCCCGCAACTCCCATCCCTTGGCGTACTGGCGCCGTGCTTCGATCATGGCGTGGCGAAGATGATGCTCAGCAATCTGTTGACATTTCTCCCCGGCTCTGCCGACGATACAGCCACGCGCCCGACGCATCTCCGGAAGAAGATAGAGCTCTCCATTGCGCTTAGCCCGCTCCAAAGATTCGTTGAGCACTCTCAGCGCCTCCTCATGCTCTCCCCTAGCAGCCATGGCTTCGGCAAGACTGCACGAGAATTGCGTGCTGAGTACCTCGTGCCTCTCGGTCTGCAGCACCGACATCGCGGCGGTCAACTCCTCGATGCCCAAATCCAGGTTGCCCCTCAAGGACGCGATTTGCCCTCGCATCCCGACCCCTACCGCAAGGTAGGGTTCCAATGAGTTCTCCTCCGCACAAGCAATAACCCCATCGACGCGTCGCGCCGCAGTGTCAAGATCATGCGACCAGATGGAGGTGGTTGCCGTATAGATGTTCGCGATGCACACTGCAACCGGCTGCTCTCGATCGACAGCCTCAAGTATGACCTCGCGAGACAGGCGGGACGCTTGGTCCCAGAAGCCGCGGAGCCACAGTGTCCGCACCAAAACGATGAGACCGCGGATGCGTTGATCATAACCAAATGCGTTAAAGCGAGATACTGGTACCCGCAACGAGCATTTGAGAGCAGATTCACAACAGCCCTGTGCGATCGTCTGATTGCCGCTGAGGTGGTAGGCAGTCGCCTTCATCCATTCGGTCATTGCAGACAAATCATCCCGCGATGTCGACGCTGCCAATTTCGACGCTCGAGACGAGATTTCATGCATGCCGTGAACATCGCCGATCCTGGCCTTGAAGATGTGCATGGCCGACAACAAGCGCAGCTCCTGCTCGCTCGCCTTCAATTGCCGCGCAAGCGTGAGTCCGCGCTCGATCAGATGCTGGATTTGCTGCGAGTTGCCGCGCATGAACATGTTGGATGCACCGAGCCCCTCCCACAATATCAGCTCTGTTTCGGCGCTGACCCCCAATCCATCAAGAACGGCAAGGGCCCGCTCGCACCAGAGGCCACACTCTTTCAGGAGCGACCGCCTCAAGAGCAGTGGAACGGCCTTTGCGACCAGGTCGGGGGCGCTTTCCTGGTCCGACGACCGCGAAAAGCCCCAGCTTAGAGCTAAACGCAGATTCGCGATCAGGCCGACAATGTCCTCTTGAGCGACTGCGTCCCTGCTCCCTGTCGGTCCTTGCAGCGCAGCGATCCATTTTGCCACGTAGGCTGCGTGACGACGAGCGACCGAATCGTAATCGCCACTCCGCTCAAGCCGTGCTAACGCATACGCCCTCGTGAGACCGAACAGACGATAGTGAAGTGTTCCCCTCACCAAGTCCTCTCGGATAAGCGATTTGTCGGCCAAGCTCACGAGGGCATCGGCAACGTCCTCTCGGCAAATTCCATCTTCGCTGGCGACATCTTCAGCGGCGGTCACGGTGAACGGCCCGACGAAGATGGATAGGCGCGTCAATATAAGTTGGTCTCGCTCGCGGAGCAGATCATAGCTCCAATCCAATACCGCGTTCATCGTCTGATGCCGGCGAGCTGCATTACGACGACCGCGCCACATCAAGCCAAATCGATCATCGAAAAGTTGGCCTGTTCCTTCGACCCCATGACTGGCTACTCGGCCGGCGGCGAGCTCGATCGCAAGGGGTACACCATCGAGCCGACGGCAGATCGACGCTATGGTGGCGACCTCATTGTCGGTGATCTCACCCTGATAGCCGCTTGCGGCGACCCGGTCCAAGAACAATCGAACGGCAGGCCATTCCGTTGCACTCGCGGTCGTTATCTCCTGCTTGCATGGAGGATGAGCCAGCCCGCTCAAGCGATAGACTGCTTCACCTTCGGCGCGAAGGGTCTCCCGACTTGTGGCAAGAATGCGCAAGTCGGGAGCCCCTTCCAGCAACCGCTCGACAGCAGATGATGCTGCCGCAATGAGATGCTCGCAATTATCCAGGACGATCAGGGCCCGCATATGCTGGATGCTCGCCAGAATCTCGCCGAGAACGTCGTCGGACGTGGGGGCCAGCCGAAGCGCTTCGGCGATGCTAAGCTCGACATGCTCGGCGCATGTCGACGTGCTGAGATCGACGAACGCGATCACGCGGTCGAGTTCACCCATGAGGCAGTGTGCGACGGCTATGGCGAGAACCGTCTTCCCGATGCCGCCAGCCCCAACGATGCTGACCAAGCGGCGAGATCGAAGCATGTCCAGGATCGCGGACGTCTCCTCAGTTCGGCCGACCATGCGGTCAAGCCGTACCGGGAACGCGTCGGCAAAGCTCGGCATCTTCCCAGGGGGCGGCCTCAATCCGTCGACGCTTGGACTCTCGTCCCGCTCGACGTGCGCCACGAAGCTGTACCCCCGCCGTGGAACAGTGGTAATGTAGGACTCTCCGTTGTCCTGCTGTGAGAAAAGGCAACGCAGCGCAGCGACATGCACGCGCAGATTGCTCTCATCGACAAAGACGTTCGGCCATGCCAAAGCCATCAGGTCGCGATGGCTCATAACAGTGCCAGCATTTTTCACGAGGGCGACCAAGAGGTCGAAAGCGCGTCCAACGAGCTTGACCTCGTCTGCACCACGCCACAGACGCCGCTCATCGGGCCAGAGACGATATGGGCCGAATTTCAGTCGGCCGACCTGTTGCGTTGAACTCTCCGCCATCTATCACTCGACAATACTACTGTCTCACGCCACCAGAACTCCTGCCCCCGCAGCGGCGGACATAATGCCGATGTCCCCGACCTTCGGCGCCAAGTCCTCTCTAGCGCGTCAATGGATGTGCCAGCCAGGAGCTTGTGTGAACGCGAAATGGCTGAACTTCGGATGTAGCAGCAAATAGGCACCCGGAACGGCTTCCGCAATATGCTCTGAATGCTGTCGCTTGATGCACTCATCTTACTCGGCGTCCAATACCTAGACGGGCACCTGCGTCCGCCACGGATATAGCTGAAGCCACGGCCATGCCTGATGCACGCCCATGACCGCGGCTGTCGACAAGACTGACCGGATACGAATACAAGAGCGCCTGCGCTTGCACATCATGCCGGTTTGAATTCGCCAAGTCACCTTGAAGAAGCAGGGTCGACGGACCGGCACCGAACTCCTCATACAATACGGATGCGCGTCTGACCTCAATGGAGGCTGTCCAGCCTTCCAAATCAATGATTTTCACTTTCGTGTGGGGCGGGGGTATTTCGACGAGCGTAGGTCTCTATGGATCAGATGGGCGGCCCGACAACCAGCAGGGCACCGTAGGCAAGAAAAGTATCGTTGTTGCGCTTCCAACTCCATCTGCTTCAAGGATCGCCTTAGGGCTCAAAGCACCGCACATGGCATGCGCTGCTTGCAAGGCGCACGATACGGCCAGTCCGCATCCAGCGTTGTGCAGCGGCGATCGAATTGAGGCAGACGTCGGCTTTTTCCACGCCGATGACCCTCTCAGTAAAGGCGGGCAGAATTAGTCAGACCGTTGGATTAGACGAGATCCTTTCGGCATCCCGTCAAGCTGGAGGTGCATTGAAGTGGGGCAACTTTCTGAAGATCCGATGTCCAGCAGATTACTGCGGCTTTATGCGGTGCCAGCGGGTCTCCGTCACTGACGGAGCATGATGACGTTCCGCAGAACGGTAAGTTGCGGCGCCATTCCTCGAATCGTTGTCAGGCCCCTTGCCAAGGGGGCGGCTCACCCTCGAAGCGTTCTCCATCAACATTTCCTTCGGCGTTCTCATGGAGCTTGAGCCGTGACGCCGTTCGCAATCCAGCTTTGTGATGATTCATTGCGCCATCATAGAACGGAGCAAGCGGCCCGCGCGCTTTTGCATCGGCCAAATAGCCGTCGGATACGCTTGCGAGCGCCCTGAGCACGGCATGTGTAGTGAAGCGCGATACTTCTGCAGCCATGCCAATCAAGGCCCCCAGGAGGCGTCGTCGCACCGTCCTTGCAAACCCGCGTCGAGCGGCCCGGTCCCTTGTGCTCACCGAGTTCCGTGTGCCCGACAGGCCGCCGAACCCTCTACACCCATCCGATGTCCGCTCGATCTGCAATATTGGCATCTTGCTGCTCGCTCGCAGAATGCCATCTTGCGAATCAGTGCGCGGCCGCGAGCGATAGATTAAGACACCCTGTGTGCGACTCGCTTTACGCAAGTCCAGCTTCATTAGCATTGGCATATCTCCCGATTTGTATCAGCGGCGACGGCATGTTGATCTCTACCTATGGCGCGACCGGCATCCCGAACGTTCATTCCTCGATAGATTCATCGGATACTCATGGATGGGGTTAGACTTAGCGCATTCATAGGGCCGCCAGAACATCCTAACGGGTCATCCAACTACATTGTCCTCCTTGCACGACACCGGCACTGCTTCCGACCGCGCACGCGATCCGCGCGACGTCAGAACGACTGACACGTATCGTTCCTCATGCTGAATGGCACGTTATTAATTGCAAAGTTTTATAAAGGGACACCAAAGCGTCCGGGTGTTCCGGTTTACACGCCGACATCTGGTTGCTTTCGCCTCCGGAATGCTAACAGGCGATGGCTGCGATAGCTCGCACGCGTTGCGCCACGTCCCGACGCAACGCTCAGCACGCGCGTATTCCTGGCTTAGCTCAGCCGCATTCATACATCTCTCGTAGCAGTGGTGGGGCGACCGTTTGAGTGGCAGTCGGTACGAAACGCTTCGTGATATGCCACCGCGCGCAGCCCATTTCGAAGCGTGGTTGTTGCCCCTCCCAAATCGCGACCTTTTGACTCCAGCTGCGTTCGGTTACGGCAGGGACCGATTGCGACGGAGCATGAAAGATCATGGCCGAAATCAATCTCGCGATTTCGCGACGCGACAACCTACTTTTGATCGATAACGAGTGATCTTCGACCGCAGTTCGAAGACATGATTCATCAGATCAATAAACATAAGTGTGACACGACTTATCAGTAAAGCCGGAGTAATAACCGAGCGGCCGATGAGTGGCGGGCAATCAATCCGATTGCTGTTGTGCGACCAACACGGTGGAATGGAATTGGAATGAAGATCGGAATCATGGGGGCTATGCCGGAGGAGGTCTCAGGCATCGTCGGGCAGCTCGAGACGTTACGCATGCACCGGATTGGCGGACGCCGATATCTCGAGGGCACGTGGAACGGCATCGATTTGGTCGTTGTGTTCTCCCGTTGGGGTAAGGTTGCAGCGTCCGTGACGGCCACGGTTCTGCTTTCGCGTTTTGATGTCGACGGTATTTTCTTCATCGGGGTGGCGGGCGCTGCCGACCCGACGCTTCGCCTCGGCGACGTTGTCGTCGCTACCGACCTTCTTCAGCACGACATGGATGCATCCGCGATTCCGTTGTTTTCGAAACTCGAGATTCCGCTGCTGGGACGCTCACGCTTTCCATCTGACGCCTCTTGGATGTCGGCTTCCCTCGCGGCCGCAAACCATTTTATCAAAGGTGATTTCGAGGCATGGGTGAGCGACGATGTGCGCACCTCGCTCGGTGTGGGAAACCCAAGGGTCGTCGCTGGTCTGATTGCGACGGGCGATCGATTCGTCACTGATGCCGCGTTCCTCCGCGATCTGCGAAAGGCGCTGCCGGATCTGAGATGCGTGGAGATGGAAGGAGCTGCCGTCGCCCAGACTTGTTTCGAGTTCGCCGTTCCATTCACCGTTGTCCGGATCATCTCGGATCGCGGCGACGACGGTGCGCCGGTCGATTTTCAGAATTTTGTATCAAAAGTGGCGTCACGAATGAGCCTTGGTATAGCATCAAGTTTCACGAAGACGATGTTCGAACGCGTAGATTCCGACGCTTGAATTCATGTTGCAGCGTCGAATTCGTTGGCCGACCGCTAATTGAGGTCGGCTGATGCGAATCAATCACGTCATCTCGCAGAAGAATTCACCCAATCGAGAGAATCATGCGCGCAAGCCGTTGTCTGATCCTACGGGCGCACAAACCCTCGACTAAGTTTTTGAGAGAACCAGTCCCATCAATAAGGCCAGGTGACGACCGCGGCCGCGGCGTTGTGCTGGTCAAAGGCTCGTATCGCGAATCATGATCGTACCCTTTCGTGTTGGCGCGCCGATGTGGTCCTGAGCATTGAGACACGACTGTTCGTCGTGATATGTATCGCGAATAGCAGCTAGACGAATGGGCCAAAACTCATCACAATCAAAACTCGCCCGAGTCCGCAACCTATGGCTGCGCGGTAAATCCGCCGCGGCTTACTATCAGTGCTCGTCCTTCTCGCGGCCGGGCTCCCTAAGTAAGTGCTGATTCAGGCCTGCGTCGTCGATGTGCCGTCCAATCGAATGGACGCTAAGTCCCATTCTCACTGACTTCTCGGGATGCATGCCGAAGATACATTGGCTCCATGTCGCGCCGCGGAATTCGACGTCTACCGCACGGTTGCCCCCTACGCTGAGGGCAAGTGCCGCCGAAGTCCCACCTAAGCGGCAAAGAAGCGCGGAGTGGTGCGGCTCGCAGGTGAACGCGCGGACTAAAGACTGGAGTGTAGTTGCAACACGCCATGGTAGCGACGCGCCTCTCTTGAGAAGCGCATCGAGTGTGGGGCCGACGGATCAACTCTCTCAGCTGTGCGCCCCATTCGCCAGCGCGATTAGCCTGAAAGTTGGAGATCCGAAATGTTGGCTGACATCGGCCATGTTATCGTCGTGGATGATGACCCCATCCTGCAACAGATGGTAGGTACGTTTCTTGAGGAGAATGGTATTTCGAGCAAAGCGGCGTCCAACCGAGCGGAGTTATGCAAACATCTCCAGGGGCCGCCGCCGGGTTTGATCATTCTCGATCTGCGTCTTGGGCAGGAAGATGGCCTCGATCTTCTGCGGGAGATTCGTTCAAGTTCGGACGTTCCGGTTATCATCACGACCGGACACCGGCTCGACGAAACTGATCGAATCGTGGGTCTGGAGCTCGGCGCAGATGATTACGTCATCAAACCGTTCAGCTTGAGAGAGCTGTTGGCTCGCGTTCGCGCGGTGTTGCGGCGTCAAGAAATGGGACGCACGGCGCGCCTTCGCGATCCCGAGCGTGGCGGCTACCGGTTCAATGGCTGGAAGCTCGAGCGCCGCCACCGCAGGTTGTTGAACCCGAGCAATACCATGGTTCCACTCACAAAGGGCGAGTATGCACTACTGCTGGCCTTTCTCGAAGCACCACACCGTCCATTGAGCCGAGAGCACCTGCTCCAGGCCACTCGCATGCATGAAGACATTTTCGATAGGAGCATCGACGTGCAGGTGCTGCGGCTACGACGCAAGCTTGAGGTAGATCCAAGCAGCCCGCGCATGATCCAAACTGCACGCGGTGTGGGGTACAGCTTCGACGCCGTCGTAGAACCATTCTAAGCCATCGCCCCTTCGCGCAGGCGGGTAGATGGGCCGTCCTGGTCGGGCAATGCATGTTCCGTCACGCGGCCAGACGGCGATCCCTACATCGGTAGTCACTTGTCGATTAGCAGTGATGCAGTTGTAACAGGAGAGACTCAAAGTGTCGTCCATGACGTTGCTTCGGAGTACCTGCGATGCTGGAATTGATCTCGGTCGTGATGACGACCTGTCTGCGTCAGAATGAGGAAGCAGCCGGATTTCTCGTTAGGGATATCCCGTCCGTTGAGAATGTTGCGCCTCTGCCGACCAGTGTCGTCACGTCGGCTGACGTATCATCCGTCCCGATGGACCCCGGTACTGCGCCGGAAGATGGGAGCGATTGGTTCCGGATGGCTGCTGCATCCAAGGTCAAGGGCTTCGACATTGCACCCACTTTAAACGAGCGCTGTAAACATTCGGCCGGGCCGGGCGCGTTTGTCGGAGCGATCGCGCCGGCTGATCAGTTGGCGCAAAGAGCGGAAGACCAGATGGGCGGTCGCGGCTCTTCGACATCTCGATGACCGTACGTTGCGAACACTCGGCATTGATGGTCACGACGACATCGAATGAACTGTGAGATTTGGCATGACTGCTGATGCAATCTACGTCGCGCTTTGCGGCGCCTCCTACTATGCTCTAACCTTGCGTGCACTTTTGGCCAAGCTCTTTGGATCTAACTTTGCTTGCCGCAGCGCGATTATCCATTGCGCAAGTTTTGCATTCATTCCTGGCCGCCGCTCCAGGCACTCCTCGACGCGGCGATGGTGTGCAACTTGCCCGCAATGGAGATCGCCGCATCATTTCTCTAGATTGCCGCGAACCTCCCTATCATGCAAGCGGCTCCGTCCTCGAAGTCGCCCCTCACACAAGAGCTGCGTCCGGTATTATTGCGTCCGTGATGAGGCCCTCAAACCGGCTGCGTGCGATAACGCAATAGAGCGCGATCCAGGTCCGTGCCTCAGTTCTAAACCCCTTGTGCCGACGGAGACACTGTGATGTCAGAAGTCAGTTTCGAATGCGCATTGGGCGACTCGGGTCTTCTAGGTCGAGGCGGAACTCTTGCGGACGCAGAATGGTCGCGTGCGGGCAAGCGACTTGCGGAGAACGTGTTTTGGGTTGGTACAGGCATCAGCGTCTTTGTGGTCAACCGAACAACGTCGAGTGAGATCGGATTGGAGGCGGTCGCGAGCAGGGACGTCATCGTCTCCAGCGTCGTCGTTGATCCTAGTGAAGTACGAACCAATTTCGACGTTCGTGACAGGCAAGTTGGTGCTGACGGTTCCGATTTGACGATGGTCTTCATTCCTCGGCATGAGTGTTTCAAGTTTTCGGCTCAGGCGCCGACCGGGCTTCGGGCTGTAACGCTCGTCATCGATCTCGCAGCCTTGATGACGACGCGTGGGGTCTGTGCTGACGCTCTTCCGCTGTCCCTCCGCAGCGCAACCGGGGCGCGGGAGTTGGCAATCGACAAGTTGGTGCCTGGTCAGTTCGGGAGGGTCGCCCTTGAAATCGCCGCTGATCGCGGCAATTTCGCAGGCATCCCCGAGCTCTTCTACGAAGCCAAAACCCTCGAGCTGACGTCAGCATTAATCGACGAGATTGCCCGACGCGACGCGCTCAGCGCAGACGGCCCCCGAATCGGCTTGCAAGTCTTCGAGCGGCTCCAGGATGTGAAGGAGATTATCGACAAAGCGCCGCATCGGCTCCTGGATATTGATGCGCTCGCGCGCGTTGCGGGGATGAATCGAACCAAACTGCGACTTGTCTTCAGGCAAGTTTACGGCACCACGCTGTCGGCCTATCGAAGCGCGCTGCTGCTGAAGCGCGCCGATCTCGCGCTCAGGGACGCTGGAGCCAGTGTCACGCAAGCAGCACGGCAAGCTGGCTATGCAACCGCCTCCGGCTTCATCGCGGCATATCGACGACAATACGGGTCTAGCCCGGGCAAGGTCCGACGCCATTGATGCCGGGTCGAACAACAGCTGCGATGATCGCGATTAATGCTGCGATCCGCGACATCGAGTTGTGAGATGTGGTGTTTGTCGGATGAGACAACAGAGGACGGTGAACATGGTGCAGAATGAGATCAGCCGGTCTAGCGATGTCGTGCGAGCGCTGAAATCGACGCTCCGGGGGCGGATTATCTCTCCGGAAGACCCGGACTATGCAAACGCAAGGAGGACCTGGAACCGTGACGTGGACCACCATCCAGCTGCGATCGCATTCTGCGGAGATGTTGAGGAAGTGCAGACCGCCGTGCGAATTGCCCGAGCTCATGAGATGCCGCTCTCGGTTCGCAGCGCAGGCTTTGACGTGATTGGACGCTCCGTCCGCGCCGGGGCGCTTGTGATCGACCTTTCTCGAATGAACCAAGTTCGCGTCAACCAGCAGACTGGAGTCGTTGGCGGCGGCGCAACAGCGGCGGACGTTATCGCCGCCGCCGATGCTGCTGATCTGATGGCGGTGACCGGATGGAATGGCCGGCCGGGTATGACGGGGCTCGCTACGGTCGGGGGGTACGGTCCCTTGCTCGCGAAGCATGGGCTGGCGTTGGACAATCTGATCGGCGCAGACCTGGTGCTTGCGGACGGCCAGTGCGTGAGTGTCGATAAAGAGCAGCATGACGATCTATTCTGGGCCTTGCGCGGTGGCGGCGGCAATTTCGGCGTGGTCACGTCGCTGAAGCTTCGTTTGCATCCGGTCCGGCAGGTTTTGGCAGGCATGATAATGTTTGCGGGGGCGGAAGCCGAAACTGTTCTGAGACGCTATGCCGAGGTGATGCAGTCGGCCAGCAACGATCTTGCGGTCGTCGCCGGCATCATATCGCTCCCGAACGGCGCCCCGGCGCTATTCCTGGCGCCAGCCTGGACCGGCCAATTGTCAGCGGGAGAAATCGCGATGGAAGTCTTGAAACGGTGCGGAACACCCATCCATGTCCAGCTTGACTGGATGAGTTATCAGGATCTCGTCCGGGGCTTCGACGCGCGGGTTGTGGATCATCGTCACTATGCGGTCGAGACGAGATGGATCGCGAAGCTCGACGTCGATGCCATCTCCATTTTGCTTGCGGGAGCTGCGCGCCGAACGTCGCCATTCTCGACCATCATCCTGCAGCACTTCCGTGGCTTGCCGACGCAATTGCCACCCGACAGCACAGCGTTTGGGATGCGGCGAGAACATGTCATGGTCGAGTTGATCGCCGCGTGGGATCCTTCCCCAGATAACTTGGGTGCTGTCCATCGCCACTGGGCGCATGATTTGAGCCGAGCTCTGGCGCCGGTGTCGCTGCCTGGTGGCTATCCGAATGCGCTAGGCCCCGATGCGGACGATCAGGTCGCGCGCGCCTATGGCGAGCATTTGCCGCGACTCCAGGCCGCGAAACGCCGTTACGATGCAAGCGGCGTCTTCGCGGCAACGCCGCTTCCAACCTAATGCCGGATTCCTATCGACAACGCCAAGTGCCATCGCAGGTCGCGGACGCAGGAATCACTACTCAATGCGAAGGTGGGTGAGGAGGCGGGGCGCGCGCTCGCGTTCCTCGCCCGCATCCACGCCTGCTTGAGCTCTAAGTGAACCTCTCCCTAAGAGATAGCGTCGACGGCGGCCCCCCAAATGAACAGGCTCCGAACAGACCTCAAGACTGTCGAGGACCTGGCTGTAGTGAAACGAGGCAAGCGCATCCCGCATCGGTGAAGCGCACGCTGAAAGAGGAAGAGTTCTCGCGGCTGGTGCAAAGGACCGCGCTATCCGCGAGTGTTCATCCGCGCTCACCATGGGCGGCGCCAGCGACCAACGATGTTTCGCTCAGGCGGAATGGCTACCTCTATTAGAAAAACGCGCGATGATCGCAGCGCCCTCGGTTGCGGTGAACGGCCGGCGCCGCGCACCGATCTGCTGCAGGTCGCTGCTCGTGGCATCTGTGGAGCGGCTCTTACGACCGACGCAGCAACGAACGGTCATTCGGTCAGATACTGCACAACAGGCTGGCTGTTTCGGGTCCAAACCAGATTTTGTGTTTCAAATGTAGCCTTATTCCCCGGTGTTGGAATGCTACGGAAACGCAACGACGGCAAGGTCCTCCGTACGAAACGTCATTGAGACGAAGATGCAACCGCTCAGAAAGACCAAATGCGAGGCTCCATCAAAGAGGATGACGGATCAATCCGTTAGGCTCGCTCCCGGGGAGCGATCACTCCTTGAGAGCAGCTCATCATTTCGGCGACCGGGCATCGATGAGATTACGCGCCGACCGCGGTTAGCGTGGCGAATCATGGCCGGCGTCGCCAACTTGGCGACATCCTCGATCGATTTCTTCATCGATGTGGCTCAGGCCGCCGGCCGCGTGCTGGTGTCGGAATTCCTTGCCGGTTGCGCCGCCTATGCCTGTGCGATGTATCCATGCGGAGCTTTGTTGGAGAGAAGCGAAGGGCCGGTCGAGCCCGGGTCCGTCCCCGATCAATCGAAGAGCGATGGGACGCACGAGGTGCGACCAAAGCTGCGCTTGATCGCGCGTCATGTGAGCCCCCCGGTCGAAGAAGCGGAATCGCATCGGTTGCTTTTGGATGTCCTGCCATTCACATCCGACATTCCGCCCGTCGGCGCTACCGTCCGATCGTTCCCGACTTGGTATGCATCGATCGGCGCAGCGGCGCTCGCGCTGTGCGGGTCGATCCGCAAGCGTTGGGAAATACGGCGCGCCTTGGCGGAAGTGCATCAGCTCGATGACCGTCTCTTGCGAGACATCGGGGTTTGTCGTGGAGATATTGAAAATGCAGTCAAAGGAGAAAGTTGCCAAAGATGAAGCGGATATTGGCGGTCGCCTATGCATCATCCCTGCTTTTGGCGGTGATGCCGGTACCCGAGCTGTCGAAGGGCATGTCTTGGACGGCTTCGGCCGACGCTGATGGTGAGCCGATCACGCCGATCCCATTGCCGCCGCCGGCTGATCCACGAAAGCTCGCGCTGGGCGAGCGGCTGTTTAGCGATACGCGGCTGTCGGCGGACGGGACACTCGCCTGTTCCTCTTGCCACGACCTGCGCACCAATGGCGCACATGCAGGCAGGAGGGCGAATCCGGCATTGGGCGAGCTCGATACGCTCACCGTGTTTAATGCGGCCCTGAGCTATCGCCTGACGTGGGAAGGCCGCTACCACAACTTCGCCGATCAGGCGGAAGCCTCGATCGGTAGCACCACCAACATGCGCAGCAAAATTGCGGATGTGGTGCCGAAATTGCAAGCGGACATGGCGCTTAACAACCAGTTTCGCGCCGCCTATGGTCGCGACGTCGATCGCGATAGCCTGCTGGATGCGATTTCCATCTTCGAAAAATCTTTGCTCACGCCGGACAGCCGCTTCGATCGGTGGCTCGGCGGCGAGTCGTCTGCGCTATCGCCGGCCGAGCTTAAAGGCTACGAGATATTCAAGGGGTTCGGTTGCAGCGCATGCCACCAAGGCGTCAACATCGGGGGCAACCTGATCGCCCGGCAAGGCATTTTCCATCCGCTGGTCGCCCAGGGGCCGCTTCGTGTTCGTGTGCCGAGTCTGCGCAATGTCGCGGTGACCGGGCCTTATTTTCACGACGGAAGCGCGGCCACTCTCGATGACGCAGTGCGCCGAATGGCGGCTGCGCAACTTGATCGAACATTGAACGATGAGCAGGTGGCCGCGCTAGTTGCTTTCCTGGGGAGCTTGACCGGCAATTACCGCGGCAAGCCTGTCACCGGAGTGGCACCATGAGAGCGGTACGCTGGGCGGCAGTAGTGCTAGGACTGACGGTTCTGCTCACATGGTTCTTGTGGCGCGCAGCAAATCCAGAGGCGGAAAATTACGACCGGGCGCTCACCGAAATCGATCGCTTCGGCATGGTTGAGGATGCGCTGTATTGCGACCTCTTCGTCGCTCGCGCAGGCCTGTTGCTCAACTATGACCCATTGGTCAGTGAGATCGACGGGCTGCATCAAGCCATCACGCGCTTGCGAGCGACCGCCCAGGTCGACAGCCGAACCGCCGAGACGATCAACTGGCTCACCACGTCGGTGGACCATCAGGAACAATTAGTCGAGGACTTCAAGAACCAAAATGCGGTCCTTCATAACTCGTTGTCCTTCTTAGCACGCTTCGCCGGCAAGTCGGACGAACCCGATCTGGACCTCGCCGTCAGGTCGGCGGGAACGGCTATTCTGCACTTGACGCTGGACACGTCGCCAACCGCAGTCAGGGAAGCTCAGAAGCGTCTGGATGAACTGGAGTTGCGGGCAACTGAATCAGGACAGGCGGTCCTTGTCGAGCCTTTCCTGGCTCATGGGCGCTTGCTGTACAAACTGTTACCGTCGGTCGACGACAACCTCAGGAAGATGTTGGCGCTGCGGCACAAGCAGGGCCACGAGACCTTGCGGGCGCTGATACTGGATCGACAGCTCTCCTCGCGAAACACGGCCCGCTTGTACCGCGCAATGCTATACGGCTGCTCGATCACGCTGATCGTATTCCTGATCCATCTTGGTCTGCGGCTGAGATCACGCGCAAATGCGCTGCATCGGCGCGCAGCGCTTGAGCACATCATAGCGGACATTTCGATGAGCTTCCTAAACGCGACTCCGCAGGGTATCGATGCGGAAATTGAGCGAGCCATCGCTTCGTTCGGAACTTTCGCGGGATCTGATCGCGTCTACGTCGTTGTGGCCGGTGCGGCAACTCGGTCGTACATTTGGTATCGGTCGGGCAGAGAGTTCCCCCCTGGCTGGCCTGAGGGCGCCCTCGAACTGGCCTCCAGAATGGCTGACGGCGAGGGAGTAGTCCACGTCCCCGACGTGTGCCGCATGTCCGCGGGCGACGAGAGGTCGTTCCTACAGGGCATGGGACTGGGGGGATGGGCATGTGCGATCAATGGCGATCGTCAAGGTCGTACGGTCGCGTTTGGCTTTGATGCCGTGGGTTGCAAGTGTCGCGTGTCTCACGCCGACGAACTTGTGCTTCTGCGTATGGCCTTGGATACCTTCATTCATGCAATCGAGCGTCAGACTGTCGAAGAGGAGCGAATTCGCCTGCAGAAACGCTTGCAGCAGGCCCGGCGTATGGAAAGAATCGGCACATTCACCAGCGGCATCGCGCACAATTTCAACAATATACTAGGAGGTATTCTTGGGCATGCCGAAGTCATGGAAGAGCAGGCCCACCTCAGCTCGCCGTTGGCGCGCCATGTTGCCGGAATCCGCCGAAGCGCAGACCGAGCTCGCGATCTCGTCAATCAGATCCTGATGTTCGGTCGCCGCTGCGACGTCCGCCGCAATCCTGTCAGTCTCGGTGCGCTCGTCGCTGAGACGACTTCACTATTACGCGTCGCGCAACCTTCCCGGATCGAAATCGTGGTCAGACAGCCTCCGGCCGGATTGATCGTCTTCGGCGAGGACGTTCAGCTGCAGCAGGTCATCATGAACCTCTGCAACAACGCGGCAAACGCAATCCCGGAGACCGGAAGAATCGATATCGATCTCGAGTCACATGAGGTGCTCGACCAGATCTGCCTCAGCCATGACAAGATTGAGCCTGGCCGGTACGTACGAATCTCCGTTTCGGACACGGGAGTTGGTATGGACACTCAAACATTGGAAAGGATATTCGAGCCGTTCTTTACGACGCGGTCCAGCGGAAACGGATTGGGGCTTGCAACGGTGAGGGAGATCGTTCTCGACCACGGTGGGGGCATCAACGTGAGCAGCCGCCCGGGCGAAGGCAGCCGCTTTGATATATGGTTACCGCAGGCCGCCTCGGCGGTGTTGCCGGAGGAAAAGGTCTTGCCTGCGCATCGAATGGGACAAGGCAAGGTTGTGATGCTCGTGGCCGGCGACCGTCACCGCCTAATGGCCGGTGAGGAAATGCTTGCTGCGCTCGGCTTCGAAGCCGTGGGCTTCGCGACCGCTGACGCTGCACGTACGGCATCCAAGGCAGATCCTGACCGGTTCGATTTCGTTGTTATCGCACAGGTCGGCCCGCTTCGGGAATCGCTCGAACTGGCGGCCATACTGCATCACGAACTTCGATCAGTTTCGATCGTCCTGGCGACGAGAGCGGCATTCGAAGTGGGCGCCGATGCATTGTTGGCGGCCGGCATCTCCGACATAGTGCGGTGGCCCCTCGTTGCCGAAGAGATTGCGGTTGCTCTGACGCACATCTCCAGCGCCGGAGCTGGCTGTCGTATCGCGCCAAATCACGGTATTTATTGGGACTCTTCGCATAATCGCCATGCTGTGAATGGAGGTTGGCAAGGTTAGCAGCCGTCGCCGCTGATCGTGCCAATCTAGATTGACCGCGCAGGACGCGCAGGGGCTGGGGGCGGGCAATGAACAAAAGCTGTTGTCAATCGTCCGCAATCGCAGGCGACGTCGGCAGGACACGCGATCGCGAAATATCTGACCAGTGAGAGGAGCTATGACGCAGCCATGACCGCCGGCATCGACAGCGCGGTTCGTCCGTGGAAAAACGGTTCGGCAGCAGTCCGCTCGATGCGTCTCCCGCGATCAGTTAAAGTCTCCCCGCCGCACCGCTGAACGCGCCCTTCAATGTCGGGAAAGTGCTGCATAGTCGCGCTCACAGATGTCGATGCTCATGGGTCGTCGCAAGCGTTTGAAAATGTGGAAGCGGACTTTCTCGATGGTCGGTAGACGGCGGCGACAGGCTGCCGATCGATCGCGTGCAGCGAACTAACGAGATCGCATTACGCTAACTCTTCCATCCAAAGCCGAATGATTACGTCGGCAAGCATCGTTGCGCCAGCAGGGCCGGCATCATCCGGACGTCAGTCGTGTCGCCTCGCAACAGCTACGATTATGGCGCGAGCAATCGCTCGTGAAGCAACCTGGCGCGCGAGCCATGCTGCGACGGCACGAGATGGGCCGAGCCGCGCGAGCTCATGATCCCAATCGCGGATGCTATTGCTTCAACGGTTTAATATGGGAACTTCGCAGCCGAAGGCTCGTCACTCCAATGGAGCAGCCGTAACGCTCAGCAAGGGGGAGTATGCCTTGCTGCTTGACTTTCTAGAGGCGCCGCACGTCCGCTGACTCGGGAGCACCTGCTTCAGGCGACCCGCATCCATGAGGATACTTCCGATCGCAGCATCGACATTCAGGTGTTGCCGCTACAGCGTAAGCTCTAAGTCGATTCGAGTGCGCCGCGCGTCAGACCGAACGTGGCGTTGGCCACGTATTCGGGGCCCCTAGATCCGTATCGAAAGCCTCGGGCGAGTTGCAGCTGTAACTGATCTGCCCCGTTTTTGCTGGAAGCTCCAACTGCTGAGAGGACTGAGGCGCGATCCCCGTGACCTCGATTTCGGTCAGGATCGCGTGCGCGTCGCAGACGCTGCATGACTGGTTCAAGGGGGCATCCTATGGATCGATATCTCGCATTTGGGCGAGCTTGGAGAGGATCGTAGGAGTTCCCCCCTCAAACTTGCAGGCCATAACACTGAGTCCGTGCACGTCCGATCGAAGCCCGGCCATCGCAAGCGCCGCGTTGAAGATGACTTCGCCTGGAATCTCGAGAGGGCAAGACGTGCATGTCGCGGTCTTCTTGGGCAAGCCATCGGCTCAACAAGTGGAGCTCGCGGAACATCTCTATCCCCTCTTCCAACGGCGCCTGATCGGTCCAGCTTGATCGCCAGAACAGCGAATCGGCCAGCACTTGCGAGCACAACGCCTGCTGCTCGGGTTCATCTATTTTCTCATCTAGGTCGCTTTTGGTGCGCCCGCGACCCTTCAGGGCGGGTCAGGTCGGCGGCACTATCAGCCTAGTTATGGTAGTCTATATCAATGCCTTGACCGGAAGCACGACGCCCGCGCTCTACGCTATCGGTTGCCTGTGAGGTACCCGTGCGGCTCTGCTGCTGATGGAATTGTTCAAGGAGCTTAAGGGCAGGAGAGCCACTCGCTGCAATCGCGACGCTACGTCCTTGCAGATCGGCCGGCTCTGATGAAGAGAGCGCTGGCTCAGGTTGATGGCTAAGCGCCGGTCAGTGGTAAGCGAGAGATGCCGCGCGAGGTACTCCGGCGAATGAAGCTGACGATCGGTAAAGAGAGGATCGCAAAGCCGAAAGGTGCGATGCCAATCGCACTGATGCCCTGGCTGTCTATCACGCGGCCTCCGCCGGCCGCTCCGATTGCGATGCCGAGGTTCGCCGCCGATATGTTCAGCGTCATAGCAAAGGATGCCGCGGATTGTCCCGCGAGCGTTACGCGCACTTGGCCTAGGGCAACCGAGGCAGTATGGCTTGCGCTCCAAAGCACGAGTGGTGCGGCCGCCAGTAAAATTGCGTGGCCCGCGAGCGCCGTCAGGTTGACGGAGGCGACTAGAACGACAACCGCAACCATTGTTGCGCGCATCGGCGCAATGTCCGCAACACGGCCGGCAATGCTGTTGCCGAGAAGTCCAAAGAGCCCGAACAGGAGCAGAGCGACCGCGACGCCCCATGTTGATAAGCCAAGCGCCTGCTCCACCCAGGCGCCAAGATACGTGTAAGCGGAAAACATCGCCGCGAAAAGAACCACCGACAGACCTAAATGCGCCACGAAGACAGGCTGACGCACAATGGCGAGTGGCCCGCCTAATCCCTCGTTCCTTCCCGCCGGGATGCTCGGAAAGCGCATAGCGATAAGCGGGGCGAGCAGCATGGAAGTCGCCGCAAGGACAACGAACGGAAGGCGCCAGGTTCCGCAGCGGGCCAGCGCGAAACCGGCCGGAAGCGCCAGGAGAACGCCGAGCACGAAGCCGATATTGGCGCGCGACAGGCCGTTACCACGTTCCGCCATGGGCGCGAGCTCCATGACGACAGATGCGCCAACGCTTATAAAGGCGGGCAACGTGGCGCCTTGCACCATCCGCGCCAGCAGCATCAGACTGAAATCGGATACCGTGGCGACCAGCAGGTTGCAGGCCGCATAGAGCAAGAGCGTCCCGGTCAGAATGAAACGCGGCGTCAGCCGTCTAGCCGATAGGGTTACGATCGGGCCCGCTACTGCGGCCGAAAAAGCGAACCATCCCGCCATCCCGCCCGCTCTTGCGAGCGGAATGCTGAGATCCTGCGCCACCACTGGCAGCAGGCCAACGACGATGAATTCGGCGGCGACAACGATCGCTACCGTCGGCGCCAAGAGTGTCAACGCTCGGCTCAGAGGCCTTTCCGAGCGGTCGCTGCTGGATGTCACGCGTTCGCTCCGCCGTCGACGGTGAAGCCGGCGCCGTTCACCGAGCGTGCTGCGTCACTTGCTAGAAATGAGTAAAGCGCTGCGATATCTTCGGGGCGGCCATATGCCTTAATGGCCATCCGCTGTCGCTGAGCTTCGGCATGGGGGCCATCAGCAGGATTCATATCGGTGTTGGTTGAACCGGGGTGAACCAGATTGACGGTGATACCTCGCGGCCCGAGATCGCGGGCGGTGCCCTTTGTCCAGGCGATGAGCGCAGCCTTGCTTGCCGAATACAGAGCCTTGCCGGCGTCCGGTACGCGCTCCGCAAGGTTGCTGCCGGTCGAGATGATGCGGCCGCCTTTCGACATGTGTGGGAGAGCCGCTTGCGTTGCGAGGACGACTCCGCGGACATTCACCGCGAGCATTGTGTCGATCTGCTCGAGCGTGACCTCCTCGATCGTGCCGTAACTGATGATGCCAGCATTGTTGACGAGAATATCAAGCCCGCCCAGCTCGGCGGCAGCGCGATCCACGGCCTGTTTGATCGAAGTGGGATCAGCCGCATTCATCTGTATGGCGACCGCGCGGCAGCCATTCGCCTTGATCTCCTGTACGACGACGTCGGCAGCTTGCGCCGAGCGCTCATAGCCAATCGCAACGTCTGCACCGTCAGCAGCGAGGCGGCGCGCCACGGCTGCCCCGATGCCACGGCTCGCACCAGTGACGAAGGCTCGCTTTCCTTGAAGAAGAGACATATCTAACTCCTGTTTTTGTGGCGACACGTAGATTGGAACGGAGGGTTGTCGGTAGGTAAAGCCGCGATAAGCTCAAAGATTACGTGCGATGGCTTCCGCCATCATGATGGTGGTGACGTTCGTCGGAGCCGAGACGATGTCGGGCATGATCGAAGCATCCACGACATGTAGTCCTTCGACGCCGCGGACCTTGCCGCGGCTGTCCACTACGGCGTCGGGGTCCTCGGCTGCGCCCATCGGCACCGACGAGGTCGGATGCGAATAGCCGTCGACCTGCTCGACGATTGCGTTTTCCAGAGCGATGTCGTCGCGAACAGCTCCGCCTGGAAACATCTCGGACGCGAGGACGTCCCTGAAAGGCGCGGTCGCCGCAATCTTGCGCGAGAGCTTCACGGCTTCGATCATTCGCCGCAGGTCGCTCTTGTCTTGGAAGAAGTTGAAGCGGATAACGGGCATGGCCCGCGGATTGCGGCTCGACAGCCGGATCGTGCCAACCGATTTCGGCTGCGTTACCGAGCAGGCCAAGACGATGGCGCCGCCGGTCGGGCTGGCGGCGGGATCGAAGATGTGGGTGCCCGAGATGTGGAGGTCGAGTTCATCGGCGGCTGCTTCGCTGGACCTCGTCCAGACGATTGCGCCGGCCACAGGGGTCATGGATTTCACCGCGGGCTTCAAGGCGTAGACATTGTAATAGAATGGATGCTCCTTCAGCCTCTGCCCGACCGCGGCATCGATGATGACCGGAATCTCGAGCTCTTGAAGGTGGGACGCGGGGCCAATGCCGGATCGCATCAAGATTGCGGGGCTGCCATAAGCGCCCGCGGAGAGGATGACCCGTCCAGCCTCGATAATTTCCCCGGTGGCGAGTCGCACGCCGGCGGCGCGGTCGTCATCGAAAATAACCCGGTCGACATCGACGCCGCCCCTGATCGTCAGGTTGGAGCGGTCGCGCACCTCGTCCGTCAAATAGGCCATGCCTGTGTTGATGCGTCTTCCACCGACCACATTGAGCGGATAGGGCGAGACACCATGTTGTTCGTTGCCGTTGAAGTCGTTGATGCGCGGCAGACCGCAGGCTTCTGCGGCCAATACGAATGCCCGCATCGAAGGCGTGTTCTCCTCCATAGTGCGCTGGCGGATCGGGAATGGGCCGCTTCGGCCGTGCCAGGCGTCCTCGCCGGTCGGCGTGTTCTCCATGGCCTTGTAGATCGGTAATACATCCTCAAAGGACCAGCCCTCGAGACCGCGTTCCGTCCAGTTTCTGAAATCGGCGGGACGTGCGCGCATCGCCACTGCTGCGTTGACGCCGGAGCTCCCGCCGAGCACCTTGCCGCGGATCGCTTTGACGTCGTGTCCGAGCCCGAGATGGTCCTGGGTGTAGTAACCCCAATCGTGGAGCTCGTCCCCGCCGACGCGGTCTGCGTTTGCGATCACGTCCGGATAGCCGGCGGGCGCGTAGACTGGGCCGGCCTCGATCAGCAGAACTGTACGACCACGGCTTTCGCTAAGGCGATTGGCAAGGACGGCGCCGGCGGACCCACCGCCCACAATGATGATGTCGAACTTCTTTTTCGGTGCCATGTAAGTAGCTTTCGTTTGCGTCAGCGGTGGTCGAAGACAGTACGAAGAAAGCGGGCAGCATTGTTCAGTGCGTTGCGGCTAGTCGCCAAATGAGCGACGTCGAGCTGAAAGACGTGATGCATGCCCTCGAAAATCTGCAGCTCGACGGACACGCCCGCCTGCGACGCCCGCTTGGCGTATTGCCGGGAATCGTCGAGCAACCTCTCGTCCGTTCCGACCTGGATCAACAGAGGAGGCAGACCCTTCAGATCACCGTACAGCGGCGAAGCCATGGGATGGTCCGTCGCGAAATTGCCGACATATTTGGCGGCGCAGTCGCGCAAATAGTCGAGGCTGATCAAGGGATCGATCACTGCCGCATCAGTCATCGACGCACCGCTGAATGACAGGTCGGTCCATGGAGAGAACACGACGCCGCCGACAGGCGCAGGCCCAGAGGGGCTCTTGGCGAGGCTTGCGAGGGTCACCAGCGAAAGCCCCCCACCTGCGGAATCGCCGACGATGGCTATGCGATCAAAGCCCCTGCTGACAAGATAGCGCCAGGCGCTTTTCGCCGCCTCCGGCGCGGCGGGAAGCGATGCTTCCGGCGCAAGCGGGTAGTCGATGACGAGGGCGGGCACATTGGCGCGACTGACAATTTGGCTGACGAAGCCGCGATACGCCTTGGCAGAACCGAGGACGTAGCCGCCGCCGTGCAAGAATAGAATCGCTTCGTTGGTCGCAGATGCTTGTTGCGGACGGAAGAAGAAACCATGCGCTGCGTGGTCATCGACCGCGTCGATTGTCACGCCTGCCGCGATTGGACTGCCGGAGATGAAAGAATCGTAGGCGATCCGTAGGTTGCCATTTGCTGCGCTCCAGAACGCCGCAAACCTCTCGCGCAGCGCCCGTTCACGCTCCTTTTCATCAGGCGCGATCGGAATGACTTCCGTTTTGTAGAAACCCGCGTTCATCAATGAGATCCTTGCTGCTCTGCCAGACACGACTTACCGACCGCGCAAAAACGCGCGTGCGGCATAACATCAGGGTCAATTTGCGCTTAGGACGGGATCCGCCCGAACTTGCCTTCTGCGTAGAAAGCGAGCGTTCGTTGGACGTCGACTTCCGTCGACATGACGAGCGGGCCGTGTTTGACGAAGGGCTCGCGGATCGGCCGCGCGGCCATCAGAACGAAGTGCGCCGATGCTTCAGCCTCGATAAGCACGTCCGTGGGGGGGCCGGCCTGGACCGTCGTCGCGGCTGCCGGCCCGAGCACGCGTTCCGCGTCGCCGCAGCGGATTACAAGCGCTCCAGAGACCACATAGATCCAGGCTTGGCGTCCCTCAGGCAACCGATGCTGGAAGCTACCACTCATTAAATAGCCGTCGAGCATGGTCATCTCTTCGGGTGTATCCTCGGCGCCGACCGCAGCTCCGCTCCGGCCAAGTAGCACGCGCACGCGGTGGCCAGGACCTGCCAGCACTGGCACCTGGTCGGCTGACACATGCAACGACCGAGCGGGCTCCCTTTTCAGATGGCTTGGCAGGTTGACGAATATCTGAAGGGCATGGATGCACGCCCCTTCGGCCGGCCGCTCCTCGTGTGCCGCTCCTTGCGCTGCCGTAAGCCAGTACAAATCGCCGGCCTTCAACGCGATCGTATGCCCCAGCGTATCACGATTGATAAATTCGCCGTGAGCGTCCTCGAAAACCGCGGTGACGGCCGAGATGCCTGCATGAAGATGGGGATCGAAGGTCGGCGCGGTCATCGTGAAGTCGTCGGCCATGAGCAGCGGATCCATGCTGCCGCAAAACATTTCTTCTGAGAAATGACGGGCGGTAAATCCGCCTCCGAGGCTCAGCGGCTTCGCCGAGACGATGGCGCCGAGTCTTTCCCTGCGATCGGATGTTTGCTCCGTGCGTTCGACGGTTGCTGCCTGGCTCATCATGATCCTCCTCAGGTGTTGCCCACGGAGGCCAATCTAGGTTGCTCACGATTGTGCCGGGAAGTCCGTAAGTCTAGGACTTAGCGTCCAACCTATTAGACGACCGGCGTGCGATAATTCATTCTACATCAAGACAGTTTTGGGAAGCTCTGCCGCGAGATGATCGAGAAAAACGCGGACGGAGGGTAGCAGCCCCTGACGGTACGGGATTAGCGCGGTGAGCGTCGAGTCGCCGGCGATCCAGTTCGGAAGGACACGGCGCAGTTTTCCCGACTTCACTGCCGCTCGGCAGATATAGCCGGGCAACGCAACGATCCCCAGTCCGCGGATCGCGGCCTGTTGCAGGCCCACCATGTCGTCGCTTAGGAGGCGCGGCGTCAGCGGTACGATTTCCTCGTTCTTTGACTGACGAACGTGGCGCAGGTGCCAGACCGAATCGACGCCGGTTCGCATCATGAAGAGGGAGGGGTGATTGCGAAGGTCCTGTGGCTTCTCTGGCTCGCCGTTCTTCTTCAAATAGGACTCACCGGCAAACAAAAACCAGGGGGCTGGCGCCAGGGTCCGTTGCACCAGATTGGAGTCAGGGAGCGCGTTCGTGTGTGCACGAATTGCGATGTCGAAATTCTCGCCCACAATGTCAACAGTTCGGTCAACGGCATGCACGACGACGTTAACCTTCGGATATCGTGCGAGGAAATCTGCGATAACGTCTGATAGGGCGAACTGCATCGTCGCCACTCCGCCTGTGCATCTGATCGTTCCGCTTGGTTCGCCGACCCGCTCCTTGATGATGGCCTCCGCCGTCTCCGCCTGGCGTAGCATCTCGACCGCATGTCGGTAAAACTCCGCGCCGACATCAGTCATTCCGAACCGACGCGAGGTGCGATTGAGGAGACGCACGCCTAGATTGGCCTCCAACTGCTGCATCCGGTGACTGAGCGTAGACTTCGGCGTCCCCAGTGTACGGCTCGCGGCGGTAAAACCGCCGCGATCCACGACTTGAACGAAAAGATAGAAGTCATTGAGATCAAGCATGCTTCCTCATCGTCCAACCGTGTGGACGGTAAGTCCCGATATTGACCGCTTTTGGTCGGGTCGTCTAGCCGGTATCTGGTTGCGCGTGTCGCGGCGAAGGGCCGTGGCCATGTTCCGGACCTTCCTCCGGAGCGCGAATTCAGGAGAATGCGATGAACATTCGCAAGTACGAGCCACTCACTTCGGACAACGCCGCCCTTGTCCTTGTCGATCACCAGGTGGGCCTTATGACCGGCGTACGCGATTACTCGATAGGCGAACTCAAGCACAATATCGTTGCACTCGCCAAGTCCGCTAGGGCGTTGAATCTTCCGATCGTGGTCACCACGACGGCGGCGGAGAGCATGTGGGGGCCGACCATCCCTGAGCTCGTGGAGGCTCTTCCCGGAGTCGAGATTATCGATCGCTCGACGGTCAATGCCTATGACGATGCACGCGTCGCGAAGGCAATCGAGGCGACGGGTCGCAAGAAGCTCATCTTCGCTGGCATCTCCTTGGAAGTCTGCGCAGGCTTTCCTGCCATGACCGCTGTCGCTCGTGGCCTGGATGCGTATGTCGCCGTCGATGCTTGCGGGACCTTCAGCGACACCAAGCATCAAGTGAACCTGTTTCGCATGCAGCAGGCTGGCGTGATCCTCTCCGACCATGCGACCATGATGGTCGAAATTCTAAAGGATAACGGGCGTCCGGAAGCTGGTTCGGTGTATGCAGCCCTCGACATGCCTTGGGCGACGCTCGTCGGCCAGGTCGCGGCGGCGCTTCGCAGGTAGCGCACGACCATCAAGACCCGATGCGCCGGCCGGAAACGGACCGGCGGTATCGATTGAATACATGGGGAAAGCGATGCTTCGAAAAGGACATCGGAACGAAGCCAGCCAGGATCCCGCCAATCGGCACTTTAACGAGATCGCCTACTGGCTGATACACGGAACGCGGCACGAGAAGTTCATCCACGACATCTTCGCGCAAATGTGCCTTCGGTTGCAGGGCGCGGGCATCCCCGTCAAGCGGGCAACGCTCCACTTGGATATTCAGCATCCGCAGTGGATCGGCGCCCGACTCACTTGGTCCGACGGAGGCCGGAAAGCGGTCGTTCATCACGTGGAACACGACGTCGAACATCGCCCCGAGTACATCGGCAGTCCCGTCGAGGAAATCCGGCTCGGCGCCTGCGAAGTGCGAGAGAATCTTGAGCGCGCCCCGTCGCCCGCACGAACGCATAAGGCCTACCGGGATCTGCGCGAACTAGGTCTGACGGACTACGTCGCTTGGCCGATCTACCATACGTTGGATAAGCGTCATGTCGTATCGTTCTCGACCGACCGGCCGGGCGGACTCAAGGATTCTCATATCGCCTATCTTAAGGAATTGCTGCCGGTCCTTTCGTTGGTCAGTGAGATACGCGTCAAAAACCTGCTGGCGCGCACGCTTTTGGACACTTATGTCGGGTCGCATGCGGGCAAACTTATTCTCGCCGGCGACACGCGGCGCGGACGCGGAACGACCGTCAGCGCCGCCATCATGATGTGCGATCTGCGTGATTTCACGAAAATGTCGGACAGCTCCCCGCGCGACGAAGTTATCGGGCTGCTAAACGACTATTTCGACGCGATGTCGGAACCGATCGCGCGATACGGCGGGGAAATACTAAAATTCATCGGCGACGGTCTCCTCGCGGTGTTGCCGATGGACCGACCTGCGGCATGTCTCAATCTTCTGAGAGCCGTCGAAGAAGGACGCCGGAATATGACGAAGCTGAACGCGATAAGGAGGAGATCCGGCCGCAGCGTCCTCCGCTACGGCATCGGTGTACACGTCGGCGATGTCATGTACGGTAACATCGGATCGCATGATCGGCTCGATTTCACGATCATCGGCCCGGCCGTCAACATGGCGTGCCGGCTCGAAGCGCTCACCAAACGGATAGGGCGGTCGGTCCTGCTCTCGCACGAATTTGCCGCCTACGTCGAGGACGACGTTGAGCTCGAGAGTGTTGGCAGACATCACGTGCGCGGCTTTGGATATCCGATCGAGGTGTTCTCCCTCGGTGGCAGCGCGGAGGCGCACCGGCGAGGCGGTGCCCAAGCTCCGACGTGGTCGAGGCAGCATTACGCGGAGGCGCGCTTCTCGCCGACGCGATCTATCGCGGCCGGTTAAGACACACGGCAACTGAAGGAGACGGAGAAGAACATTTTCGAGCGCTCGTTCCGCCACGCAGCGGCTACGCTGCCGCCCAGACGAAGGAGCGCGATGGCATACAGCCCGCCAACTGTTCTGCTCGCTCTTCGTCAGGGCGATTTACTACAAGCCGGCACGAGATTATTCTCTCCCGGGAATGCTCCTACGACGCGGCGACGAAGCTTGTGATGGTCTCGGCCATGTATTGCGGATCCTCTTCCGGCACCCCGTGTGCGGCTTTCGGGCTCGTCCCATGCTCAACCTGTTCAGCGATCTCCGCCATCTGCGGCATCCATTGACTTGCACTTAGGTGCGTTGACCTTCCCATTAGCTGACCGCTCATATCTCATCTGCAGGTCGCTCGGACATTAAGTGTCGCACCAAAAGGCGCGCTGGTGGCGGTAGCAGCGCTTCGTCGCGATACATGATTCTCAGCGTTCGCGCCGCCCAACTATCTGTTAGGGGCACGCAGCAGATCTGCATCGAGGAGACATAGGGCTCGATGCAGGATGTCGGCAAAACCGATACTCCAATTCCGGCTTCCACCATGCGGCGGACGCCATCGAAACTAGCAACGCTCAGCTTGAAATTGACCGGTTTTTTCTTGGTCAGCGCCACTTGATTAAGCAGCACTTGAATCGAACCACCTTCTTCAAGACCGACATGATCGTAATCGAGCGTTTCTTCGAAGGCTATCGGGCGACCAAGGCTCGCAAGGGGATGGGCGCGGGGTATGACCAGCGCAAGGTTGTCGGTGCGGAAGGGCAGGGACTGAAGTTCGGGATGATCACCGATCAAGCCGACGATGCCGAGATCGACAACGCCATCGTCGATCATCCGGATCGTGCGTGCCGAGGTCGCCTCATGCAGCGAAATCCGGATGTCGGGATAGGTAGTGAGAAAGTTGGCCAGCGCTTCAGGCAGGAATTGAATGATCGACGACGTATTGGCTGAAAGCCGCACGTGTCCGCGCGCACCGCTTGCAAACCCACCCATTTCCACGTTAACTCGATCCGCCAGTAACAGCATATTGCGCGCGTGCTGAAACAAGGCCTCACCAGCGCTCGTTAGTTCGACTCCCTTGGAATGCCGGACAAGGAGCGGGGTTCTGTAGGTGACCTCAAGATCCAAAATGCGCTTCGAGACAGCAGAAGCGGCGATATGCTCCCGCTCCGCAGCACGGGCAATATTGAGCTCCTCCGCAACGGTAGCAAAGAGCCGGAGACTGGTCAGATCGATACGCATGCTTTCATTAAATGCCCAGCACCGGATCAAACCAAAGACTTCGCGCGATTGAGCGGCGATGCTTGCTTTCCGCCACGCCCCGCAGATGTCCGCCGATCGGCGCGCCGTCTAGAGCAGCAGCCCTTCCCGCAACCTTCAGAAGGTGCCCGAGATCGATCCCTGTGGCAACTCCCAGCCGCTCAAAGGCGTAGACAATATCCTCCGTCGCCACATTGCCCATAGCTCCCGGTGCGAACGGGCAGCCGCCGAGTCCAGCGATCGCCGCATCCATGACGCTCACCCCCGCTTGCCGGGCTGCAAGGACGCCCGCGATGCCAAAGCCATAGGTATCGTGGGCGTGATACGCGAGCGCGACGGCGTCGCCAAATGCCGTGCGAACCGCGCCCACGAGCCGCGCAATATCGGCTGGAGATGCGTAGCCAGTTGTATCGCACAGGCCGATCTCCGCTTCGGGTCGCGCGGCCAGCACACGGTCGATCATCGCGATCACGCAATCATGCTGTGTTGGTCCTTCGAAGGGGCAGTGGAATGCCGTCGCCAAGTTGAATCGGAATCGCCCCGAAGGTCTCAGTTCATCAAGGCATCTGATCATTTCATCCATGGATTGACGGACTGAGCGGTGCACATTGTTCCGGTTGTGGGATTCGGAAGCAGAGACGACATAGACCAAGGCATCGATTCCCGCCTTCAAAGCATCTTCGGCGCCACGCCGGTTGGGCACCAGGACGCTCAGTTCCGGGTGCGGCTCCGAACGCAGAGCGTCAACAATCTGGCGCACATCCTGCATTTGCGGGAGGACCACCGGGCTGACGAAGGCGCCGATTTCTAATCGCTTCACGCCCGCGCGAATGAGCCCGCGGCAGAGATCAATCTTCGCTTCAGTCGGGATGAACGGTTCGATGACCTGAAATCCATCCCGCGGCCCTACTTCAACAATCGTCAGTTCAGTCACGGCGTTCATACGATTCCTCTCGACCGCAAATCTTCAATGCGCGTTTCGTCGAAACCTGCCAATTTGCTGAGAACCTGATCGGTATCTGTGCCGACTGGCGCACCCGGGCGGCCTGGTGATGCGGCAACCCCGTCGAAGCGCGGAACCACGCCGGGGTGAAGCACCGATCCCAGCTGGGGATCGTCAACCTCACGAATCATTCCGCGTGCGGCAAAGTGCGGGTCGGCCGAGATATCGGCGATAGTATAGATCGTTGTCGCGGGAATTTCATGGTTGGCGAATAGCGCCACTGCTTCCGCCGCCTTTTTGCCGAGGGTCCACCTACGGATGGCTGCATCCAAGACCGACGAATGCCTCACGCGGTCCTTATTGGTCGCAAAACGCGGGTCCCGAACATATTCGGGACAGCCCATCAGCACCGCTAGCCGGGCGAAGATACGGTCCGAATTGCCAGCGACAATGACCCACTTCCCGTCCGAACAAGGATATGCATTTGAAGGCGCAGTTGTCGGAAGCGTCGAACCCGAAGGTTGGCGCACCACGCCGAGCTTGCCGAACTCCGGCAGGCACCCCTCAAGCAAGCTGAAGACAGATTCATACAAGGCGACATCGACTACCCGGCCTAGTCCCGTGCCGGCAATGTCGCGCTCGTAGACCGCAGCCATTAGTCCAAAGGCTGCATAGAGCCCGGCCACGCTGTCGCCGAGACTGATGCCGGTACGAACGGGCGGAAGCGTCGTTTCTCCGGCGGGATATCCCGTGAGATGCCGGATTCCGCCCATCGCCTCGCCGATCACGCCAAATGCAACCTTGTCGCGATAGGGACCATCCTGCCCGTAACCGGAAATGCGCACAACGATGCAGCGCGGGTTACGAGCCCGGATCACATCGGGGCCAAGGCCCCAGCGCTCGATCTGGCCTGGCCGATAATTCTCGACGACAGCATCAACCTCTTCGATCAGATGGAGCGCGATGTCGCGTCCCTCCGACGATTTCAGGTCAAGCGTGATGCAGGATTTACCGCGTCCGTGGACCGACCACCAGATTGATTGGCCGTCAGCCACGAGACCCCAGCCGCGCGCCGGATCGCCTTCACGCGGGGGCTCGACCTTGATGATCTCGGCGCCGAGATCGGCCATCAGGCGCGTTGCAAATGGCGCGGCGACGAAATGCCCGAGCTCCAGCACGCGCAGCCCGACAAGAGGGCGCCCAGCTGAAGGGGTGGCGGTTGGGTTGGGGTGAGTCTGGCGCATGGAACTGCCCTCGTGGTTCTGATGGTCCCTCAGCATGACCACCCCTGTAGGGGCGTCCATCGCCGATTGGGAAGGCTTGCCATCGCGAATCAAGATGGCAAAGCTTCCGAACAAATTGTTCCGCGACGGCTCGTATTGCGCTTCTGTTCGCTCACCACCTTGGTGGTCAGTAAAGATCGACCGCATCGACCAGTTCGTTCTGAACATCCTTAGTATCGATGCAACGGTCCACATTCTGCGGCGATGTGTGCTCGGCATGCCGTCTCTGAACGTTTGCGAAGGTCGACACGCAATGTCGCAATCGAAGCTTCACCCTGAGTAAACCAACGGCAATCCGTTGATTCGGACTATGCGAACAGGCGCAATAAGCGTCCAGAACAAAGATTGGGAGAATTCCATGTCCTTTATCCATCGTTCCGCAGCTCTTGCCGTTGTCCTCTCGCTGGCGTTCACGAGCCTGGCCACGGCGCAGGAGTATCCTGCGCGTCCTGTAACGCTTGTTGTTCCCGCTGCTGCGGGTGGCTCCACAGATTTCACAGCCCGCCTGCTTGGCAAGCATCTCTCTGTCGCGCTTGGGCAGCAGTTCGTCGTCGAGAATGTAGGGGGCGGCAGCGGCAATATCGGCAACGCTAAAGCGGCCAAGGCGCCGCCTGATGGTTATACGCTCCTGTTGTCCTATTCCGGCTATCATGTGGCGAACCCACACCTGTTCAAGTCGCCCGGCTGGGACCCGCTCAAGAGTTTTGACCCCATCGCGCTAGCGGTAAGGGCTCCTCATGTTGTACTGGTGAAAAAGGGCTTGCCGGTTACCGACCTGAAATCGTTCATCAGTTATGCAAAAACGAACAGCGGAAAACTCAACTATGCTTCGTCCGGCGTGGGATCGATTCAGCATATTGGGGGAGAACAACTCAAGCAATTTGCCGGCATTGATATGATTCATGTCCCTTATCGGGGGGCAGGTCCAGCGATGAATGACCTGTTATCGGGCAATATCGATCTCTTCATTACGACTCCTCCAGTGGCAGTGGGCCATGTGCAGGCCGGCACGGTGCTTGCGCTTGCGTTGGCGGCCAAGGAGCGTCACCCGGTTCTGCCAAACCTGCCAACGGCGGAAGAGGCTGGCCTTCCAGGCTATGAGCTCTCGGCATGGTTTGCGCTTTATGCACCAGCGGGCACACCGAAGGCTATCGTGGACAAGCTGGCCACCGCCGTCGAAACAGCGGTGAAGAGCAAGGATTTTATCGACAAGGCCGAGGCGAGCGGAGCCTATGCTGCGTTTATGGGTCCGGTAGAATTGGGGGCCTTCACCAAATCGGAATTGGATTACTGGGGAAAGGTCATCTCACAAGCGAAGATCATTGTCGAGTGATGGCCAACTGCGGCCACAAGCAGGACCGGGCGCGGGTGGCCGGCGGACAGGACTACGAGGTGCAGTACGAGGCGAAGAAGACGCGAAAGTCGGCGTCGGCGGTGAAGAAGGCCATCAAAAAGGTCGGCAACGCGCGAAAGCGCGTGGAGAAACGGCTAGGCCGCTGAGTAGGAGACGGGTTGGCGTTGCTGCTTAGCGTCGGTCCTCCTCGTCAGGGGCGCATTCTGGGCAGCTATCACCAATCGAGTCCAGCACGTCGCGAATTGCGGCCTCCGCTGCTTGAGGAGAGACGTCTGCTGGCGGGTCCTGACGGGCGATATCGAAGGCGCGCTCTCGTGCATGCGGATCGGCGCCGTCCTGCATCCAACCGTGCTCCTCGCACTCGTGGATGGCGCCGGCTTCGTTCAGCACGTTGATCGCCCAACCGCGCAGGGTGCGGATCGCCTGCTGTCTCTGCTTGGTCATCAGCATTGAAAGGTTCTCCCACGCTGAGACGAATCGTTTAGTTCGCAGACGTTCCCCATCGCTAACACACGACTGGGATTCGGTTTCGTGGGATCTCGTGGTTTTTCGAAGGCCGAATTTTCCGCCCGGCCAGGTGCTAGGGTGGGCAAGAACGAACTGAAGAACCCATTTTTCCAATACTTCAGACGTCCGAGCTCAGGTGGTTGCTCCTTGTCCGATTAGCGCGTGCGGCTGTCGCCGCACCGGGCTCTCGTGAACCGAGCCGCGCAGCGTCTCGGCCTTGCGGCTTCGATCCCTCGCGCACGACCAGCTCACGCCCTCGCGGGGCAGAAACGAAAAACCAGACCTTTATGCAGCAGCCACCTGCACAAAGGTCCGGCCTTATCTTAGCTTGCCGCGATACCAAACGGCTGCAAAGGACGCTTCATATCCTTTGGGAGGTCTCGCACTTCATCCGGGTTTCGACCCGGAGGCGGCAATATATCAGTAGCCGATACGACTACTTCTTTTTCTTTGAAGTCTTCTTGGCCACCTTCTTGGTAGCTGCCTTCGCGGTCTTCTTTGCCTTCTTCGCTTTCTTGGCCATATCGTCCTCTGTAAGAATTGGCTCTCAGTGAACATGCCCACGCCGTGCATAGACATGCGCACGAGCGAGACGATATCACAAAAGCAAAATTGATACCAAGCAGACGCAAATCCGCATTGAGTCGCTCGCCGGAGGCACTCGCTCTCGGGTCCCGCCGTCATTGCATTCCGGCGTCGCTATCACTGCCCCGAGCTCGGGTGCCCTTTTTAACCGGTCTCGCGACCCTTAGTGGCCTCCGCTTCGCTCCGCCCACAGGCCTCTCTTCCATAATTGTGAGACTCTGTGAGAATGTCGGGCGGTTCTCGTATCATTGCCTGCATCACGCTCGCTCAGGTTTTGGCCAGGGCCGCACCGGGCTCTCGTGAACCGAGCCGCGCAGCGTCTCGGCCTTGCGGCTTTGATCCCTCGCGCTAGAGCTTTGGTGCTCCTCGCCGGGGGCACTCGGGAAAGGGGCTCGCCTGCGGCGATCGCTATCACTGCCCCGTTCCCGGGTGCCGCTATTGAACCGGTCTCGTCGCTGCACTCGGACCCGCGTGCCCCTTCGGGTCGCTATGCTCACGCTCTCCGGGTGCCATTTTCCGTTGCGGCGATGCGCCCTTGAGCGCACGCCTGATCGCGAATGAGGCCCTCGGTAGATGGCGCAAGGGCTGAGAGTAAGAGTGCAGGCTGGTTTTTCCGTGACGGGTTAGAAGTGGCGAGAGAGGCTCGCGGCGCCCGTCGCGGAGACCCGCGATGTCAAACACTACTGCTCGCGCGCGCGCCGGCCAGGACCGGGCAACCCTCTATAACGAAATTACCGACAAGATCATTGCCGAGCTTGAGGCCGGACGCGTCCCCTGGGTTCAGCCCTGGGGTACGTCCGCGGCGAAAGCGCCGCTGGCCATGCCGAAAAATGCGTCGACCAATCGGCAATACAGTGGCGTGAACATCCTCATTCTCTGGGGAGCCGTGATCGAACGCGGATTCACCGGGCAAAGCTGGCTCACTTTCCGCCAGGCGCTCTCGCTTGGTGGTCACGTTCGCAAAGGAGAGCGCGGTACCACCGTTGTCTACGCGGATCGTTTCGTGCCGAATGACGAAAGGCGACGCGCCGCTGAGACCGGCGAATACGCCCAGGCAATTCCATTCCTCAAACGATTTACCGTTTTCAATGTCGATCAGTGCGCAGAGCTGCCTGACGAGATTGCCACCGCTGCGCCGCCACCGCCGGCTGGCCTCATCGAACCCACGGTGAACGCCCTGATCAAGGCCAGCGGAATTCCATTTCGGATCGGTGGAGATCGCGCGTTCTACGCAACAGCCGAAGACTATGTTCAGGTCCCACCGCCGCAGGCCTACTTCGAACCCATCAACTGGCACCGCACTGCGTTGCATGAGCTCGGTCATGCGACCGGGCATCCCTCGCGTCTCAACCGCGACCAGAGCGGATTCTACGGTACGAAGAAATATGCCTTCGAAGAACTGGTTGCCGAGTTGAGCTCCGCATTCAGCTGCGCCTCGCTCGGGATCGTCCCGACCGTGCGCCATGCCGACTATATCGGCTCCTGGCTTGAAGTCCTGCGCGAAGACAATCGGGCCATCGTGCGTGCCGCTTCACAGGCGAGCAAGGCCGCGGACTATTTGCTCGGCTTCGGTCCCGGGTCCATTGAGCCCGCGTCGCTGGATTCGGTTGTGGCCGATCATGAGGCGGCGTGATGCTCCGCCTCGTGGCCGCGCGAGAGTGAGAGGAGGGGAGGCTGTTCGCGACGGGCTGGAAGCCGAGAGAGAGTCTCACGGCCGCCCGTCGTGGAGAGCCGAAATGACGAAAGCCGTACAAAAGATCACGCTGTCGCCTTCCCGGGACATTCCGTTCAACAAGCTCGTGCTCAGCCAGTCGAACGTTCGCCGCGTCAAGGCCGGTGTCTCGATCGAGCAGCTAACCGAGAGCATCGCGCAGCGTACGCTTCTGCAAAGTCTGAGCGTCCGGGCCGTCGTTGATGCAGATGGCAACGAGACCGGCATGTTCGAGGTGCCGGCAGGCGGCAGGCGCTATCGGGCTCTCGAGCTCCTGGTGAAACAGAAGCGGATGTCCAAGACGCAGGCGGTGCCGTGCGTCGTCCGCGAAGGGGGCATCGCCGAGGATGACTCGGTGGCGGAGAACGATGAGCGGGTCGGTCTGCACCCGCTCGATCAGTTTCGGGCTTTCCAGACGCTCCGCGACCTCGGCATGAGCGAGGAAGACATCGCCGCCCGGCACTTCGTGAACCCTGCGATCGTGAAGCAGCGGCTGCGGCTGGCGTCGGTGTCGCCGAAGCTGCATGAGGTCTATGCCGAAGACGGCATGACGCTCGAGCAGCTCATGGCGTTCTCGGTCACAGCCGATCACGCCCGCCAGGAGCAAGTCTGGGAGAACGTCAGCCGTTCCGGTTATGACGAGCCTTACCAGATCCGCCGGCTGCTCACCGAGAACACCGTGCGCGGGTCCGATCGCCGAGCCCAATTCGTGGGCCTCGATGTTTATCAGCACGCGGGTGGCGGCGTTCTGCGGGATTTGTTCGAGCACGACGACGGCGGCTGGCTTCAGGACGTCGTGTTGCTCGACCGCCTCGTGACCGAAAAGCTCAAAGCCGAAGCCGAGACGATCGCGGCCGAAGGCTGGAAGTGGATCTCGGTCGCCGTAGAGTTCTCTTACGGTCACACTCAAGGGCTACGAGAAATCGAGGGCAGACCTGTCGATCTCTCGCCTGAGGAGCAGGCCACCATCGATGCGCTGAACGCCGAGCAGGCCAAGCTGGAAACCGACTACCAGGATGCCGACGAATTGCCCGAAGAGGTCGATCAGCGTCTCGGCGAAATCGAGGCGGCACTGTCGGCATTCGAAAACCGGCCGATGCACTACGATCCGACCGAGATCGCCCGAGCCGGTGTCTTCATCAGCATCGATTCCGAGGGGCGCCTCTCCGTGG
>Ga0214543_1000323_pt1 | contig 76196 bp, 35 predicted proteins | sample CNSS2metaG_FD_160094 | JGI IMG/M metagenome (GOLD analysis project Ga0214543, IMG submission 160094) | Root nodule microbial communities from cowpea collected in UCLA plant growth center, Los Angeles, California, USA - CNSS2 | ecosystem: Host-associated > Plants > Roots > Nodule | place: USA... | reverse complement strand
ATTTTTTAATTATAAAATAATGATAAAATAAGAATCAAAGCAAGAACTTTAAATAAATGATTAGATAAGGATTATAACATTATAAATAAATATAATAACAAAAATATAAATTAAACGGGACCAGTGCGTAACTGGAGATATATTAATTGAAATAAATAAACAGGACCAGTGCATAACTGGATATAAATAAAATAAAATAAATAAATAGGACTAGTGCGTAACTGGAGATAAATAAAATAAAATAAATAAATAGGACCAGTGCGTAACTTGAGATAAATAAAATAAAATAAATAAATAGGACGAGTGCATAATTGGAGATAAATAAAATAAATAAACAGGACCAGTGCAAAACTGGAGATAAATTAAATAAAATAAATAAACAAGATCAATGCATAATTGAAGATGAATTAAAATAAATAAATAAACAAGATCAGTGCATAATTGGAGATTAAATAAAATAAAATAAATATAAGAGGATAATAAATGAAAATAAGTTAAATGAAAGTAAATAGAATAATATATCCGTCAAAATAAATAAAACATTAATATAAAACCCATGAGTTTATCAAGATTAATATAAAAAGAGCTTAACCTCACTCCCCCTTATCTAATTAGTTGGAGGGACACACTAGTAATACTTCTAGAAGACCAAGATCTCTTTCAAATCTTTTGCTCCAACTTTTTCTCTCTATTTCTTTCTCTCTTTCTCTCTCTTCCCTTCTTTCTTTCTCACTTAACTCACCCTTCTTTTAATTCTTTCTACATTTTTCTCTTTCATGCCATCCTTTTATAAGCAAACCATGTGCAACTTCATTAATGCAAAGATTCTTTTCATTAATGAAGAGATAAGCTTCATGCTTTCCTTATTTCTCTTACGTAATCACCCTTTCATCATTTCTTCCATGTATTTATAGGTTAGGATAAGATTCCTTTCATTAATGAAAGGTAATCCAAAACTTTCCAAAGTAATCGATGTAATACATGTGGATGATGCAATCTTAGGTCATCTTTCTTTCATCATCCATTTCTTTCATCCATTTACAAGCCATGCATGTGCCAACTTGTCAAGTAATGAATGGATGCATTAAATGTAAGGTTATCACTTCTAATTATTCTTATCTTCCATGTATTTAGATAAAACTCCTTTAAGTCTCCTTATCTTCTTTCTTTTTCTTTTATTTCTTTTCTTTTCTTTGTTTTTCTTTTTCTTTTCCTATTTTTTTTATCTTCTCTCCATATATTCTTATCTCTTTAGAAGATTTTTTTTAATACGCACCTATTTAATAATATTTTAATTAATATTTTTTTTACCTAATATTATATATATATATATATATATATATATATTATTAGTTTTGTTTTCTTTTTATAATTATTTTTAATAAGTAAAAAGTACATCATGATAAAATATATTTTTAATGTTTAAACTACATCATAATAAAATACAAAGCATTAGTAAAAATAGAATATTTTCTAAGTGTTTTATTTAAAATAAATAATACAGTTTATTAAAAATAGGGATGTTACACCTAACCACCAACAAACCTCCTTCATTGGGTTTGATCTCATCCTCACTTGAAGATTGCGAAGAAGTGTGTGAGGAAGAACTTTTTGGGGAGGGGGGAGAAGAATGTTGACTTTCAACCTCTCCTTTTGGGTTCAAGATCATGTTCCTTTTTGTTGGGCAATTTGAAGCAATATGACCATATCCCAAACACTTCAAACATTTTATGGAACTAGTTCTTGAACCTTGGGAAGAGTTTGCATTTCCATGGGAGACTCTAGGCGCATTTGACCTAGGTGGGTGGTCTTTGGAAGATGGTTTCTCATCTTTTCTTTCTTTTCCTTTCCAAGTCCTAGAGTAGTAGTCATTGTAAGGAGTACTCTTCTTAGCCTCTTATTTCTTTTTCAATTAACTTTCAACTTTTAGGGCCAAGTGTAAAATTTTGTCAAGAGTAGAGTACTCATACAATTCAACTACATCTTGAACTTCTCTTCTAAGACCACTCACAAATCTAGCTACCTTTTCTTCTTCACTTTCAAATTGGAGTCCTACTTTGAGAAGTATGGACTCCATCATTTTGAAATACTCATTCACACACATGGACCCTTGTTGAAGCCTTTGGAGCTTTATTAGAGTCTCCTTCCTATAGTAGGAAGGAACAAATCTAGCGCGCATCAAATTTTTAATGTCCATCCAAAAGGTCGCGGGTGGCTCTTGGTTAATATTGTCCATACACAATTGATGCCACCATGTCATGGCATAATCCTCAAATTCTAAAACTACTAAATCTACTTGCTCTTGATCACTAACTAAATGTTGAAGATTTGGTCCACTTTTTGCTCTCATTTAATGTAGATGTTTGGATCATTCTCCCCTTTGAACTTTGGAATTTTGATTGGTGGAGGTTGCCTTTGTGGGAGTTGATTGCACCTTCCCCCACCATCATGGTCGTGCCTCCTTCTTCTTCCACCATGGCTTAAATCTTCGAAAGAAGATCTCCTTCTTCTCCTTTCATCTTCTCTAAGTTCAAGCCTTTGAATGTGTTCTTGAAGGAATATCTCACTTTGTCTTCTATCCGCCCTCAATTGGTCAAAATTTTCCCTCCTACTAACTTCCATTTCACGTAGGATGTTTGCAAGGGTGATTTGTTCACTTTCTTGGGCCATAGAAGTCACCATGGGAGGAGAATAAGGTGAAGCCGATTCCTCCTCCTCTTCTACCTTTAAGATTGGATCCATGTTCATGTTCCTACACCAAAACTCACCAAAAACCGAGACAAGAAAGATGTTAGGGAATAAAACAAGCTTATACTCGAGACCAAGTGTGGTCTTCAAAAGCAACCAAGTGTTTTTGGTCACACTCCCAAAGCACACAAGCAAGGCTAACACTCAAAATCCTTCCAAACAAGTGAAAACACCTTAAAATTGATGAAACCCTTTCAAAAGCAAGACAAGTGGCTCGGCCACAACACTCTAAGAAAGCAAGAAAATGAAAACAACTAAGACAAAACAAAGATTACGTAAAGACAAGCAAGCAAAGCTCAAAAACAATAAAGTTTAACTTATAAGAAAATTTGTTTTAGAGACAAAACTTGAACAAGACTAAAGTAATGAAAAGCACTTTTAAAGACTCCATGGAAAGCATTTGAACAAGCCAAGATTATACCTCAAATTATGCATACACCAAGAAAGATCATAACCCATGTCAAAAGGTGGAACTAATTTGCCAATATCACCCAAAATCCAAGCATAAAATTTGGTAGCATAACACCTAGTAAAAATGGCCAAATAGATTTACCAAACAACACAATAGCTCTCGGCCAAATGGGTTTTTGTCATGAAAATACTTTTTCTTTTCAAAACTAGGTACTTAAGATGATGAGAAGGATATTTTAATGTGTCTTGAACACTTAGTTCCTTAAAAATTAGGTCAAAATCAATTTCAAGGAACATACAACAACACAAGGCATAAATCTCATGCAGTAGTTCAAATACTTAGAAACAAGAACAAGAAAACTCAAATAAGCATATGACAAGAGACTCAAAAGTAGCTAGGAACATTTTAATTCTTAGGAAGTTTAGAAATTATAAATGAGTGAATATCCCATATCATACTAATTAAAGAAAAGTATAGGAGAATTATTTTCTCAACCTCAGTACGCCTAGATAATTGGGAGTTTTTTGCCTTTGATGGTCTTTTCTAGACCAGGTGTTGTTTATGCAGTAAGTAGACTGAGAAGATACACTTAATATTCTAATAAGGAATATTGAGACTTATGAGATGGTTAAGAGATTCAATGGAATATGTCATTGAATATAGTGGATTTCCCCATTATACTAGAAGGGTACAATGATGCTAACTGAATCTTTGATTCAGACGAGACAAAATCCATTAGTTGTAATAGGTTCACACTTGGGGTAGTGTGATTTCATGGAGATCAGCCAGACTAACAATTATTGTTAGATCAACGAGAAATATAAGTATGTTTTTCTGGAAAGGACTGATAGTGAAGTTGAGTAGTTGACGAACTTCTTAGCTAACATTCCACTAAGAATGAAAATACTTTGTGATTATTAATTGGCAATAGCTAGCTAAATAGTGGAATAATTTCCATTGATTTTGTGAAGTCGGAATGAAACTTTGTGAATCCTCTGACAAAACCCTAGGAAGAAATAATTATAGAAACATCAAAGGGAATGAGACTTAAGCCACTTGCAAACAAACAAGTGATGGTAACCTAACCTTTGTGATTGGAGATCCCATGAATAAGGTTCATATGGGTAAAAACAAGTCACTTGTTAGTTCTGATAACACTAAAATTGGTTTTTAAATCAATTATGTCCATTGTTATGATGTGTGTGAAAGTGCTAAGACTGCATTATTGAGAGATTAAACTTTGTAATTAAAATTCTATGAGGCGTAAGAATTTTAGCTTAAACAAAGTTTTAATTATTTTCATATCCCTTATGGGTGGTGTATGATTTGCAGCATACACTTGATGAAATCACTTATATAAGTGTCAAGTGGGACCGCTTGTATGAGATCTTGGCATGATCTCTAGAGCACTCATGAATACCGGGCACGCGCATGGCCTAGTAAGCGCAACACAGCGGTAAGAACAAGAATTGTGGGGGTGTATTGTGATTGATAAACCGCTAACACACATCAAGTGTCCTTGGTTCATATAGCTTGCTATACCAACTACACTGTGTGTTAAGTTTCTCAATCTAAGACTGGTTCATATAGCTTGCTATACCAACTCTGATGCATTAATTCTTAGTTGAGACCCAGGATTTTCTCTCTTTCTTTCTATCTCTTATCTTTTGCAATATGTGGTGGATTGTTATATATTTATAATTATATTGCAAAAATAATAGCGTTTCAATTGTTGCAACATTAGCAAGCCTCCCTCCTTTTTAGGATGGTGCATGTCGTTGCAGCGAGATCTCCTCCACAAGTTGATCCCACATCCACATTTTATGGGATATTATTTTCCACACTAGGTTTTAGTTACGGAGCATGGATGTTTTAAATCCATTCATCACCTATAAGTAGGTGCTTAAATCCTCTTCCAAAAAATAACCTTTTTCTCATCTCTCCTTCTCTTATTTTCTTTCTTTTCTATATTCTCTTATATCCCGGGTTACTTACTCCTTAAAGAGTACTTGCTAGTTTCTATTATCCTCGGAATATATCTGAGATGTTCCTATTGTATCCTTGGGGATTTGCGCATATACTGCGAATAAATCATTAAGGGTGGTGTTTTTACACGCCTCATAAAATCCTTTTATTTTGTGTTTTTTATTAATTTTATGCAAATTTGCTAACAATGATCTCACTAACCCCAGGCTGCGTGTACTTTGGGGAGTGTCTTGGTTGTGTAATCCCACCAACTTTCCATGTCAAGTACTATGGGGATATTTTGTTTGTGTACAACACAAATATTATATTCAAATCTAAATTTGTTAAGATCATATCAAGATAATATTGATATTTCTATAACTCATCCATAGGTTCCTGGATTGAAACTATAATATTTATAAGCCATAACCCTCTCTGAGAAAGTGACTCTCTCCTATTGTTAGAAGGATCCAAGAATTTAACTAGATCAATTGTAAAATGTCTTTTTAACAGTAATTGATATTTTTTTTTTCCATTCTCTCTTACTTCATTTATTAGCTTTCTTGATAATATAGAATGTCTTGTAAGTAGTTATCTTTTGTTAAGTCTCTAATTTGCTTATAATAATAACTAACTTCTAAGAGAGAAAAAAAAGATAATTTCTTTTAACGAAATAAAAAGAAAATGAATTAATTTAATATGTCTAAAATAATTTTCATAATTTTAATACATTCATGATTTAATAATGATCACGTTAAAAACCTTTATATCAAAGTTATTTTATAAATTACACGAGTTAATATCAAATTAAAATAATTTATCAAATAAAATTTATTGTCATTATTTTATAAAAAAATGTCCAAATGGTATAATAAAAATATATTAAAACAAAATTCTTGAATTACGGGTTGATAAAATAGTTTCTACTCCATATTTATTTTAATTTGCATTGAAATAAAGATTTTTTTTATTTGATTTATTTATCTGAAATTTAGACTCGAGTTCTACCAAAAGTTCCAAATTACTTATGATATGTAGTTCTTATTAATGTTATATGTAGCAGCAAAAGATAAGACGGTTACTTGAGTAATTTACTATAAAGATTATAGTTAAAGATTAAAGTATCAACATATATAACTTGACAATCAAATTAATTAAACATTCAAACTATTCAAATATAATTAAGCAACATTTTAGTATTTAAAAATATGAGATTGTGAACAAATATAATAGGAGTAGTAAATAATTATTAAAAAAATTAAAAGAAAATTTTTAAAAAATCTAAAAAAATGTAAAAAAAGGTTGGTGGGTTAAGTGAGTCAACCCACCTTCAACCTGACTCGAACCCGTTTAACCCGTGGGTTAAGTGAGCCGGGTTGAGTTCAACCCACTTTTGAAAAAGTTGAATTTTTCTCAACCCAACCCGGCTCACGGATTGAAACCCATTTTGACATCTCTAGATAAAAGTTTATTAATAGAAACGAAAAATAAACTAAAATTAAGAATACTTTTTTATTGAATAAAAAATGGAGAAATTAAGCATACCCTTTAACATTACCCTTTAACATTTTATTTTCATTAGATCGAGGTTTCACTATGACTCGTAGGTTGTGGAAAACGAAGGGAAGGCAGTCCACAAATAAGTGATAGCAGAGGCCCAATGGGCTTCGAGCTGTCTCAAGGAATGTAGGGGATATTTCTTCTTGCACCTCACAAAAGTAACCCTCAACATCCACTTTTTCTATCTCGGAATTTTTCTCTTTTGGATTACATAATCTAATAATTTTCCAGAGGAATTTGACAATATTTTTTAGTAATAATTTTTAAATTATAAAAACTAAAAATGAATTTTATTAAAATTTTATTCTAGATTATATAATTTAGAAGCTAATCATTGCTAAAGAAATTAATTTCTAAATTATGCAATAAAAAAAATCAAAAACAGATTTTTAAAATACTTTTTTAAGATTACACAACTACTTTTATAATGACTTTCAAAATATATAATTCGAAATATGCTTATGAATTTGGAAGCCACTTCTAGATCTAGAAGTCACTTTTGAATCTGGAAGTCACCACGGAATTGCAAAAGCCTTTCTAGAACAAGAATAAAGTAGAGATTTTCACATATATACTATACGCTGTAGATAGGCCCACTTAAAGCCTCAATTTATATATTTTACTTTTCTTTTTTAAATATAAATACTTGCAAGTAGTGTAGTATATTATTGAAAAAAGTTGTCAGACACCATGTAATAACTGATATAGTCATAACAAAAATAAACTTCTATATTATAAAATAAAAGTAAAAACAATGAAAAATAATGTTAAATGAATGAATTAAATTTTTTGGAGAAAAACACACTGTCCTATATAGAGTTTTTCTTTTATTATTCGCGTATACTTTTAATCTTTCATCTTTACCTAAATTTTAAAAAATTAATTATTTTAAATCAGTTTTACTAATTTTTATAATCTGCAATCAAGTAATCTTAAATATAATAAAATTTTGAATATAGCTTGATTCCTATAAAATGTACAAATTTTGAATTTAGTTCTTTAAAGAAATATTTTTAATATCTCGGAAAATTCAATTAATATCATAAAAGAAACTATAAACCTTTAGTTGCGTAAGACTCATACAAATAATGGTTTTCCAAGAATGTAGTATAAGGTCAACCAAAAATCAAATTAAGGATATATAGAGCAAATAATTAACTAGTTATGGTGTATGTGATGTGATTTGGGTGGGAATGCAATCTAGAATTGACTAAGCTATTGGTGTAGTGCCTAAACCAGTTCTAACATGAACAATGGACTCTAATTTCTTACTCTACTTCTAGATGACAACGCAATGAATGAAATGGATATGTGAATGTACAAAATGCATAAACTAATTATTTCTAGGCTAATCTGAACTCTAACAACATCTAAAATAATGTAGAAATGATTATACACAAATTGTTTGATGCAATTGCTAAGAGAAACCTTTGATACTCCTAAATGCAACTAAAATCTATGATTAATCTATGGGAAGCTATATGAAACATTGCCTTCGAACTAAAGTCATAAAAAGATGAACTGATACTACAGTAGTGTTGGTGTGTGAACGAAATACAATACTTTGTGCACGAATGATGAATTAGATGGAATGAATAATAGGAAACACCTTAACTCGAACACAAACACGAATTACAGCTACAGAACCTATAAAAGCGAAAATCATCAATTTTAGAATCCTAACTAATTGAAATAATTCTCAAAGTGAAATTCACTAAATTCTACATCTAACGTGATGCGAATGAGTTCTAAAGGTTAATGAAAGCATGGAAATCATAGAGACAACACAGATATACAACAAAAATGGATGGAAACACACAATCACTGATTTAGGAATTCATTAGAACCTTGATAATGAGAAAAAAGATCAACTGAGATTCTATCTTAATTCAATATTGAACTGGATTAATCCTTTGATGTTTAAAAGTCACTTTGTTCTTTTTGAACGTAAGTATGTTCACTAAATGCACTAATAAAAATTCTTATATTACATGGAAAATTTTTTTCAAATTTGTTAAAAAAGTTTACAAGATAATACTTTTTATTGCTATTTTTTCTAAGGATCTAAATTAGCAGGTAATTTTTTCTTGGTTAATTATTTCATACAAAATTATAAAATTCGTAAGTATTTCCTACAAAATTTGTTCCGAAAAGTGTTTTATACAAAATATTTTGTAAAAAAATTAGCAGCAATTTCCTGCAAAATTTTTATTATAACAAAATTTATAAATATTTCCTACAAAAAAGAATTCAAAACAAAATTGGAAGGAAATATGAGTTTTTTTAGTAGCGGTGTCACTGAATCCAATTAATGACTACGTATTTGCTAGAATTTAGCATTTTACAAAGGAATAATCCATTCAATTTCAAAATAAGAGAAAAACTCTTACTTGCAAAAACACAAGCACACGAAAAACGTTCAATTATCTCTTGTTTTTTGTTTTTTGTCCAATTACTTGTTTTTAGGTGTTGAAGGGCATTGTTTCTGCAACGGTTTGTTAATCTAAATTTTTGTGTTTGGAATGAAAAATGAAAAGATAAAATATTTTGAAAGAAAAAGGAAAGAATACAAAAAGAAAAAAGTTGTAAGAGTCCAACATAGTTATTTGCTACAATATATGTTTATGCGCTAAAATAGTTTTTCCAATCAATATCTAGAAGTTTTTGCGTTGTCGAAATAAAATTCTTTTTGGTAGTCCTTTTTATTGTGTCTAGCCTTTATTGTTTGTAAGTCTTTAAAATCCATAAAAGTTGTCTAGAACTTTGTGTTTTCTTGGACCTCTTAAGTCAAGCTTAGATTTCGTAATGTTTTGCACACTGATTGTTTACCCTTTGTTTAAGCTATTGGAGTTATTTGTCAAACGTTAAAGGGAATTTGAGTGGTAAAAGGTAAGAGAATACATTCAAGAAAAAACCTACAAGTGTGACACACGAGTAGACTTTCGAGTGAAACACGTAAACGAGTCGTGAGGTTGTAATGATTTATATTTTTATACTAACCTTTGGAAGAACATGGTATCTACACAAAATAGTGAGCCTCCTTCACCTAGGACTACAGCAATCTTAAGGGCATTGGAAAAACTCAGTACGCATTTGGCATAAACCCAACTAAAGCTGGATAGGTTTCAGAAAACCATTGAAGTTGTCAGTAAAAGGCATGAAGAATTCATCAGGAGAAAAGAAAGATGTGATGAATTTGTCCATTCTTTCCATCGTGATGAGGATGAGTATGAGTATGATGTAACAACCATGAGAGGCAGGAGAATGCAACGAGAAATGGATAATTACAACTTTAGGAGAGAAGATAAGTTTAATTTCAGATCAAGAAGAGGTTAACTAATTCATGATGGAATGGAAAATCAAATACCCAGAAGAGATCAAATGAAAATAAAAGTGCATAATTCCCAAGTTGATGAAGGCTTGACCCCTACTAGGGATGATGGCCCATGGCACATGCTTAGAAGAAAGGGACTTCCTTAATCCCTTCCAGGGCTTTTATTTCCTTAGTTTGAATTCCCTAAAGTTGGCTTAGTTGACTTTTCTTAGTGGACTTGTTGACCTTGGTCTAAGGTTGACTTGTTGACTCAAGATTAACTCAAGCCAACATGCTAATCCATATTTACTTGTTGTGTAGGACAATTAATTTCCTAAAGAAGGTAGTGCAAATGGAGGCATAGGTGGCACATTTTGTAGAGCACATGTGGAAGAGAAAGAAAGAGCAAAGCATTTTTGAAGCATCTAGAATGAGGGACCACATGACTTGGTCAAGAATCTACCTTAAAGAGTTCTAGAAACATCTAAAACATGTAAGCATTTGTCTTGGCCAAGAAGCCACTCTAGGATACCATCTTGTGGCACCATTTTTAACTAACCTTCTAGAATGTAGGGTTTATTATTTGTTATTTAATCCTTTAGGACCTATGTGCTTTTTCTTAGAGACCATTAAACCCTTATATATAAGGGGTGCTCTACTACATTTAAAAGGGTTTATCATTTTGGAATTTATATACACCTTTGTGTTCAACCTTTGTGAGAGTATCGTCCTTTGGTAGTAAGACTTGTAAGCCTTATCTTGAGCTAGACTCAAGTGGCGGCATACTACGACTCATCTTCAAGGTTCCATGGCTTTTACCTAGCCTTATAGTGGCGTACTTCTCACATTTTTGCATTGCTTGTCTTTTCATTTTCATGATTTGCTTCTCTTTGCTTCAATTTGGCAATTATGTTCCTTTCATCTTATGTTTTTGCTTTAAGAATCAATCCATTTCTCTTTTTCCCTATAGCCTTTTGAAGTGCACCTTCACATCTAGATAGCTTGCTATCTTAATATCCAATGTTAATCTTCACTAGGGTTTCTTAATCAACTCTCACCATATTCTTAATCTTAAAAGGAATCAAGTTAATCCTACATCATAAGTTCAATGGAGCAAATGATCCAGAAGCCTACCTGCATGGGAGATGAAGGTTGATTAGATTTTTAACTCATACAATTATGAGAACGAAGATAAAGTATTGATGGCCACATTGGAATTTAAAGGCCTTGCAATGAACTAGTGCAATAAAATCAACATAGATACAATTAGAAGAAGAAGAAGATTGCTAATTCCTTCATAGGAGCTATTGAAGGTAGCTATGAGGGAAAGTTTTGTACCTTCTTATTACAAAAAGGAGCTTTCCAAATTACAACAACTTACACAAAAGAAAGATGCACTTATAGAGAGAGAAGCAAAAGAAATAAGAGACAAAGAAGAGAGAAAAGAAAGAAAATAGTGAAAGAGAAGAGAAAGAAAGGAAAGAGAAAGAAGAGAAAGAAAAGAGTGAAAGAGAAGAGAAAGAAATGAGAGAAAAAGAGAAAAAGAGAAAGACATGAGAGAGCAATTTGAATTGTCAATAAGAGAGAATACTAATTGACCTCATATTGTTTATCAAGGAACAATGGCATCATCAATGGAAGGACAAAAGGGTTTGATCTAAGAAAGCTTTTCGAGCATGCAAAACTACTAGAAGACGAATAAATTAGAGGTGACAATTAGGGCCTGGCCCGTCGAGCTGGCCTGCGAAAAAAAGTGGGGCGGGCCAAGGTAGTGAGCTTGTAGGCCCGCATAAGCCCGCAGCCTGCGTGGGCCAGCCCGCAAGCCTGCATAAAAAAATAAAGAAAATAAAAACTTGTACTTGTGTATATTAATTACTTTTTTATGGACTATTGCATTAACGTTTCAAATTCTTGTATAACTGGAAAAGAAAGTATTATGTATTTTTTAATATGCTAAAATTTAAAGAATACATTGTGTACGTCATAGTATGAATATGAATATGATGAAAATGTTGAATTATCAATTTATCATCCAACTCCCCAAAGTCTTTACTTAATTTTGTGAACTTCTTAAAGTTTTCCAATTTTTAAACATTGAAAGTTTTATCACAAAAATTTAAAAAAAAAACGGGTCAGCCTGCAGACCAAATGCAGGGCGGGGCGGGCCAGCCTGCGATGTGCGGGCCTTATGCGGGGTGGGCCTGCCCACATTGCCATCCCTAGAATAAATGCATGTATGTAAGTAAACGATGTTTGATTATGGTTTGGACTTAAGTAAAATATCATTATAAATATAAATAAAAAAGTGGAATATGTTTAATGAATATTTAAGGTGTTGTTAATTTTCTTTAGAGAGTATTTAATATTTTAGAAATGCATTAGTGGGGTAAAAAAATTACAACAAAATTGGTAATTAGGACATAACATGTCAGCTATGCAAACACGAAGCAACTAGCAGGATATGTAATCCTATTGCTGGTTAGCTTGAATGAATGTTTTTACTACTTCAAAAACTATTACATATTTTAAAAATGTTTCATTTCATAGGACAATCAAATTTCTTATTTTCAATATTACTAACTTTTAAGTCATAATTGTATTATCTATAATTGTTTCCTCTCTCACAACTTAATAATAAATATGTCTTCCTTCCTCTTTGTTCATTTTGTTGTATCCTCAACAACACTTCATCGAAGCCCTCACCACCACCTCTGCAACATTTCACTAAAGATCTCAACACCACCTCAACAACTCGAGAGACCCCACACCATACTAGCCCCAATGTCATAGTGCTCAAATAAAAGATACAAGGGTAGGAATGGATTTTAAAAAAAAAATTATGGGGTGTAGGAAGCAATAGTAAAAAGAGATGGAAGAAAAAAATAGGATAAAAATTAAAAGCACATAAAAAAATTCATACATTTTGTATACTAAATAGGGGATGCATGGAAAAAATAGAGGATGCATGAAATAATATCCTAGTTTCTACTTATTAAGTCCATATCACTTTTTTGTTTATACTCTAATAAGCTTATTATATGTGATCACTTAACTTCTATGTGTTAATATAATATGTAGTTCACATCAATCCATTATTAGGAATTATAAAATTTCTATGCATATCATATGCCTCATATTATCTATAACATTTATATCACAAAACTTCTTTAGACATGCAACTTTCAGTAAAGGAACAATTTCTCAATTATTGTTGATATCCATGGCTTCTAATTCTTTGTCCATTGTTTCTTTCCATTTAAGGAATCGAAAAGACTGATGATAACATGTTGGCTCATAAACGCTGCTTATTTGTAGAGTGAATTTTTTTATTTTGTAGAGGATAACTTTTCAAAGGAAAGGAAGTGGTGTATTGAGTATGAAGACTTTTAGATTGAGAATGGAGATTTGACACTCACTTAGATATGATGGAAGGTTAATGATCTTCTTGTAGTATCATGTGATTATGAGTTGGATTTTGAGAATTGTCATTAGGATTTGTTGCACTAGTGGGAAGAGGATGAGTATCTTGGTATACATTTAGAGCTTCCTTAGAAAAATTGTGTTCATTGGTTATCCTCCATAGATAAAAGTGTTAGATATTCCATATTGGCTATAAATGAGACAAATTTGGAGTATATTAATGGATTCAAATCTCACTTTACAAACTATTTTTATGAGGTTGAATTAAGTTTAAAGTCCATTTCTTAAGATAGTATTACAATCAATAAAAATCTTATTTTAGCAAAAATATGTTGTTTGTTAGATCTATTGTGCCACTCACTATCAGATCATTCATAAATTTATGTATATATCTTAACATGAGAGAAATGTGTTGAAAATCTCATATAAAAATAAAATAAATTTATATTATATAAACAAATACAAACTTTATATTATAAATTAATTTTATAAATTTAAGTTAATCTTAAAATCTACTTATTGTAAAATAAAATAAAATAAATAAAAGATGAAATTAATACTAGAAAGAGCATAAAGAAAAAAAGGTTAAATCATTCCAGAGGTCCCCATTTTTGTAGCGAAATCTCAAGAAGGTCCCCTCATTTTTATTTGACTCAATTGAGTCTCTATTTTGAAAAATTCGTTGCAATTAGGTCCTTTCCGTTAGTAGTACACTAACGGTGTTAACTATGCGCCACGTGTCAACACGTGATTTTTTTTATTTTTATTTTTATTTTTTTTAATTTAAAAAAAATAAAAAATTGCCACATGTCAATCTGGCATTGTGCCACATGACAGAGACAATGTGATGTGGTAGTGGCAGTGCCACGTATTACTATTGGATGTGAAAAGTATCAATGTAGTCCCTATATTTGTTATTTTGTCTCAATTTAGTCCAATTTTCTTAAAAATTGAATCGATTTAATCCCTATATCAAATTTAATTTTTATATAAATTTTACAATGATATTTTTATTATAATTGATATTTTTAACAAAATTAAGTTTATTTAAATGTATATTTTGCATTGAACTTTATTTAAATATTGTTTCAAATATTTATATATCAATAATTTATAGACAAATGTTAAAGTTGGTTTAAAAATAACAACTTTATAAATTCAATTGTAAAATTTTAAATAAATTTATTTATTTTAAATTGTTATAAAATTGTTTTAAAATTTTATATTTGAATTTATGAAGTTTTTATTTTTACAACAACTTTAACATTTATCTATAAATTATAGGGATGGCAATTCGGGGCGAGTCAGGCAAGCTGGCCCGTAGGCCCGCACAAAAAAGCACGGGGCGGGTTCGGATGTTGGACCCGCTGGCCCGTCCTGCATAGGCTCGTAGCCCGCGCGGGCTAAAGGCGGGGCAGGACTGGGCGGGCTAGTCTGCTGGCCCGCTTACAAAATTATATATTCTCATTTTTTGTAGTTTTAACATCATTCATCACGTTGTTTCTTTAAGTTCTTTTTATTTTTTATTTATTATTATTATTATTATTATTATTATTATTATTATTATTATTATTATTATTATTATTATTATTATTATTATTATGTTTATGTATAATCATTGTATATACAAGATAATGATTTTAGTTCTTGAATATGGAATATCTTTTTAAGCATTTTTAGGTACATGTCTTGTACGGTGACATGTTTCTATTGTACTTTAGCTATAATCTTCGTTGTTATTTTTCTTGTCTTTAATTAGATAAACTAATTGGAATTATTTCGATAAAAAAATGAATATCAATTATTATGAAAAAATAAAAAAAATATTTTGCTCAACAAAAAAAAATCACTCATCACAACGTGGGCCCATGGGCCAACCTACGGGGTGGGACGAGCTAAAAACTTGAACCCGATATTAAACTACGGGGCGGGCCAACCCGGTCTGCACTTTGAGGGCCAAAACATGAGGCGAGCCAAAACGGATCGATTCGGTCCGCTTTGCCATCCCTAATGAATTATAGATATATAAATATTTAAAACAAAATTTAAATAAAATTCAATGCAAAATATACATTTTAAATATAGGTTAAATCATTCCATAGGTCCCCATTTTTGTAGCGAAATCTCAAGTAGGTCCCCTCATTTTTATTTGACTCAATTGAGTCCTTATTTTCGAAAATTCGTTGCAATTGGTTCCTTTCCGTTAGTTGACCAGTAACGGTGCTAATTATGTGCCACGTGTCAGCATGTGGGTGTTTTGACTTTTTTTTAATTTTTTTTAATTTTTTTTTAATTTTTAATTTTTTTTTATAATTTCTTTTAAAAAAATTAAAATTGTCACGTGTCAATCTGACATTGTGCCACGTGGCAGAGACAGTGTGATGTGGTAGTGACAGTGCCACGTGTCACTATTAGATGTGAAAAGTCTCGATGTAGTTCCTATATTTGTTATTTTGTCTCAATTTGGTCCCAATTTTGTTAAAACTGAATCAATTTCATCCTGTATCAAATTTAAATTTTATATAAATTTTACAATGGTATTTTTATTATAATTGATATTTTTAACAAAATTAAATTTATTTAAATGTATATTTTGCACTAATATTTATTTAAATTTTATTTTAAATATTTATATATCCATAATTTATAGATAAATGTTAGAGTTGCTTTAAAAATAAAAACTTTATAAATTCAAATATAAAATTTAAAAAAAAAATTCTAACAATTCTGACATTTGTCTATAAATTATTGATATATAAATATTTGAAACAATATTTAAATAAAGTTCAATGTAAAATATACATTTAAATAAACTTAATTTTGTTAAAAATATCAATTATAATAAAAATACCATTGTAAATTTATATACAAATTAAATCTGATATAGGGATAAAATTGATTAAGTTTTAAAAAAATTGGGACCAAATTGAGACAAAATAATAAATACAGGGACTACATTGAGACTTTTCACATCCAATAGTGACACGTGGCACTGCCACTGCCACATCACACTATCTCTGCCACGTGGCACAATGTCAGATTGACACGTGGCAATTTTAATTTTTTTTAAAAATTAAAAAAAAATTAAAAATTAAAAAAAATTAAAAAAAAAATAAAAAAAAAAGTCAAAAAAGCCACGTGCTGACACGTGGCACATAATTAGTACCGTTACTGGTCAACTAACGGAAAGGAACCAATTGCAACCAATTTTCGAAAATAGGGACTCAATTGAGTGAAATAAAAATGGGGGACCTACTTGAGATTTCGTTACAAAAATGGGGACCTATGGAATGATTTAACCTTAAATATACTTAATTTTGTTAAAAGTACCAATTATAATAAAAATATTATTGTAAAATTTATATAAAAATTAAATTTGATATAGGGATGAAATGGATTTAGTTTTAAAAAAATTGAGACCAAATTGAGATAAAATAACAAATACAATGACTATATTGAGAGTTTTCACATCCAATAGTGACATGTGGTACTGTTACTTCCATATCACACTGTTTTTACCACGTGTAACGATGTCAGATTGACATATGACAATTTTTTATTTTGTTTAGAAAAATTTTTAAAAAATTAAAAATTAAAAAAAATATGCTGACACGTAGTACATAGTTAATACTATTAATGTATTAACAAAAAAAAAAGACCAAATTATAATAAATTTTTCAAAATAAAAACTTAATTGAGTCAGATAAAAATAAAGAGAACCAATTAAAATTTTGTTAAAAAATATAAATGTAAAGACCGATTTAATCAAGAAAAAATAACATCTGAATGAACAGCATGAGCTTCCTAGTTTACCCACAGCAATCAAAGGAGTAGTAATTTAAAGGTGGGTTGAAAAATTGATTAAAATGTAAAATAAATTAAGCGTGCATTAAATAAATTAGGGTTAAATATGTTTTTGGTCCCTCAAGTTTCAGTAAATTTTGGAATTAGTCCCTCTATGAAACTTTATACCAATTTAGTCCTTCATTTTTAGAAATGTGTGGATTTAATCCTTCTTACCAAATTTTGTTAAGTTTATTTGACATTTTAAATGCATTTTATCATAATATTTGAGTTAACATTGAAGCAAAAATGTGTCAAACGATGCAAACAATTCAAATACTATCATGAAATACACTTGAAACGTCAGATAAACTTAACAAATTTTGGTTAAAAGGATTAAATTTACGCATTTTTAAAAATAAAGGACTAAATTAATATAAAATTTCAAAAAAAAACTAATTCCAAAATTTACTAAAATTTAAGGCACGAAAACATATTTAACCCTATAAACTAATACACAATGTTGCAAGACAAGAGTCTGCAATAGCTGCATTTGCCTGTAACAGTGTGGTGTCCGATGACACTATGTGGACCTAACAGCCTCTATTAATAAATAATTATTAATAATATCATGTATTGTAATGGTAGGTGTAAGGTGTGTTGTTGGTTAGGGTTAGGGTTAAAATTGGAGTGGGAAGTGGTGGTCTTTGTAAGTACACAAATCAGGCTTTTCTGCTTTGCACAGAGTGAGAGAGAGAAACTGACGAGGGTTCTGTACTTTTCTGCATCACTGTTTCACGTTGCCAAGGAATACATACTATTGCTTATTATTATTATAAAACAAAACAATAGTTAAATAATTTTCTTGTGTTGTGTTGTGGTGACTTTAGTATCATTGTTTGCCATTAATGATTTTACTGTGCATTGACGTCCTTTGTTGTCTGTTTCCTTAATGAGTCTTCCTGCTTTGTAAAAAGCTAAATACATCAGTGAGATTTTCTGTGATTTCTGTAACACCCTAACAGTAACCCAATCACTCCTTCGTGAATTCAATGCTAACCAAACACTTTCAAATTCACTTCACTTCCTCACTCCCACTTTCAAATCTCTTTTCTTTATCATATACCTCTCCAACTATTTTCAATACCTCATACCTTTATTTTATCATATGAAACTATTCCCACCATTATTCATTTTTCCTACTGCATGCTATTTTCCATCATCATTCAACAATTATAGACTTTACTGTGTAACTTTCTGTACGTCATCTCTTTTTGGTGTGTCCTAACTTATTTTCATTTCATCAAATTCTTATAATTACAAAATTCAACACCACTTTATTATATCCTAAAACCTAATTTAAAATATTTAATTATTATTATTTAAGAATGAAATGAATAAAAAGTTCTTTTTTTTAACTTTCATCGTACCAAGATATATTTATTTCAATCTTTACAAAATTATATTTATTTGTTCGAGCTGGAGATTAAATAAAATGTTAATTTTGACTTGAATGATAATTTTTATTTTATGAAATTTGACACCATCAATAAAATATGAGTTCAATTTACATAAGAAACTAAAATTATTTTAAATTCAAAATTTAAAAAATAAATATTTTTGCAGAAATAATAATAAAATATCAGGAATCATAAATTATGTCTTACCCAATCCTTAATTTCCTAAGATGAATACTCTTTGGTCCTATTAGATATGTCTTCATGTTTTGTTGTCGGATTGGACATTTTGGAGATTACTTGCAGAAAGGACTCAGACAATCAAGTCAGCAAGGACTGTCAAAAGTCAAATCACAGTTTAGAAAATTAATGAATTGCGTACATTTAATTGCTAGGATCCACCTCTATTTATAGAACATTAATCATAAATTACCTGGCTTATGGGTTGGGCCTCTATTAGGTCAGTTGGGCCTCTTTTGGGATTTTATGGGCCTGATCAAGGCCCAAGCATCAAGCTCATGACTTGATTCCGTAAATGCAATTGTTATTTTCTATGTTTAGAGTAGGCGGCCTTCATCGGTAATTAATCGTTATGTATGTATTGTCTTTTTGTATAGTTAATCAATGATTTAATCTATGTAGAACTATAAATTGGCGACTGAGACCAGATAGTTAGTCAAACCGATCCTCGCCACATAATATAGTACATGAATATTTTTATATATTATTTCATATTTTCAGTCTCGTAGAGCTTAAATTTCCAAAAATACCAACTCATGATAGAAAGTTTTATACCAAAGTTAATAGTTTGATTGAAACACGCTATAAGAAAGAAATGCCGCATCTTGTTGATTAGTGTATGTTTATTTGAGATTACATTGGCAAGGGGTAAAATAGAGAAAACGAAGGTTTCTCTCTTTGTTTGCATCCAAGTCTCTCTCGTTGACTCAATGTTACATTTCTAGGTGGCGGCAATGTTATAAAGTTTTCTTTGTCCTCCTCCTTTATATTATTCTTATTTTGTTTATATCACCGTGTATCTATTTGTATTTTCACTAATATAAACAAAAAAGTTCTACATTTTTATACAGAAAATAATATTTGTTTCGGCTCAAATTAAGTAATATTTTATTTTAGCGAAGTTACATTCTTTTCTCTTAAAATTGTTACCTTGCAAGTTATGAATCTCATTTGATGTTTAATAAAGTGTTTATTATAATTTGTTTATATTATCACTAAATAAATGAAATTTAATTTCGTAAACTTTTAATCACTGAATTAAATTTTGTTTGTACTTACTAAATAATCAAAATAATAAAAACTATTATTCAATTAAAATAGTTTTCGTACTATATGTTAATTTTCAAAACATTTTGTATACTCACAATATGTCACTATATAGTATTATTTGATTTATTTAAATTTTATATGTATATATACATATATTTTATCGTTAAAGTTCCACGTTATTTTGCGTGATTATACTCATAATAAATTATTAGTATTTTTTTTATATTTTATGAGACTTATTTTAATATTCATAAAAGTTAAATAAACGAGTTTCTAACATCTTTTTTTTTTCAATATCATAAAATCACAAAAAAAAAATCACCAAATATGAACATTATATTAGTTATAATAACTATACAAAATCATAATGAGATATATATAAAGTATAAGTCAATCAATTTGTCCACAGTAGGAGTATTTATACTTATGCAAAATAATATAAGTAACGCTATAATTTCTAATAAAAAAATTGTCACGCACAGAATACACAATTTGGTCGAATAATTCATGAAAAAGAATGTGTTTTAGCATGATCTATGGCGAGTTAAAGAAAAACTCAAGACTAAAATGTGCACTTATGCATTGTACGTCCTTAATCCCTTAGTTCATATTATACATCATTTCATATCATATAATTAGGGATGGCAACGGGGCGGGGTGAGGCGGGACGGATTTCGCTATCTCATATTCATTTCCGTAAAAAAAATTCATCTTCATTCCCATACCCAAACTCAACGGGTATCAAACTTTTGTCCCATCCACATCCTACCGGGTAACGGGTATAATCTCGTACCCATATTCGTATCCGTTCTCTTACTACTTTATTATTAATTTTAAATAATTTTTATAAAATAATAAAAAAATTACGGTAAAGAAAACATAATATTATCAAATATTCAATATTAGGAGGATGGTTGTTTCATTGATATCAAATACTTTGAAATAAATTATAATTGTTTACATTTAGTAGAATACCAAATAAAATTTTATGAAAATCAAAACATTCATTAAATTTGCAAACTGCAAACATTAATCAAACCTAGTTGATAAAATTTATAAATATTTTTAAAAAAATATAAAAGGAAAACAAATATTCAAATTAAAATATATTTTAAATGTTTGTTTACTTCAATTTTTTTAAATTATAATGAATCTCTTTTTTATGCACTAATAAAAATGATAATACATCACTTGATCAAAATGACGCAAAGAACATATAATAAACATAATAATAAAATGTTGACATAAATCTTGTATCTTTTAAACTCTAATATATGTTGGATGGTGATAAAAAAAATTCATGGAAATTATATTAAATTTTTATATTATAGTAAATAAAAGTTATTTATACAATTATAGTGAAAAAATTACAGTATGATTGATAATTAGTTAAAAAATAAATTAGATAAAATATATTGAAATAGTATTCTACATGATGAACATAAACAACAAATAAAAATATTAAAAATTAACAAATGTGTGTCTGAGAAACAATTTGAAAGACTATTGAAAGAAATCGCACAAAGAAAAACAAATGTATAATTAAGGGTATGATAAGATGGAAAATACCTTAAAGATTTAAGAAATTTTTTTAAATATCGATATATATACTCAATGGTTGAGAAATAGCGAAAATTGTTTAAGGAAAACAAAATAGTTCTTTAAATGAAACAAAAATTAATAATAATAAGTTAAGAATTTTTTTTTATATTACCTAGTAAATGAAAGCTTTATGCTATTAAAGACTTAAATTGAGTATTAAACATATTCATGTGAAAGGAAAATATACAATAAATAAAAATATTAAAAAAATAATAGAAATATTCAAATATGAGACATAAAAAGTTTTTAATTGACATACATCATTTTAACATAATTATATAAAAGGTTATAATAAGATGAAAAATATATTGGAGATGAGAATGTGTTTCATGACAAACCAAATAATAGAAGAAATAAAAAATATATATATATATATATATATATATATATATATATATATATATATATATATATATATATACACACACACACACACACATATATATATGGTTACATAATTGAATTGTGAATATTTTAATAATTTATACGAGGACAGAGATACAACGGGAACGGGTATTATGGCGGGGATATGTACATCCCCATACCCATTCCTATACCTCGGGAATTCCCCATACCCATACTCATACTCAGTCAATGCAAGAATTCTCCGTCAAAACGGAGATGAGTTCGGGCAATACCCATATGGACGGATTTATTTGCCATCTCTACATATAACATTATTAGAGCAACACATTTCATTCATTCATTTATCATATCATTACGCATTACATGCATTGCTTCTAGCATTTTATTAACATTTAGATAATAGTAGATTAGTTCAATAGTTAATTTTTCCTTACCATAGTTCTCATACAATTTGCATCTTTAAGTATTTGTGTTCACGGATTGATACCGAGGTTACCTCTGTATATTACATTCTACGAGAAAATTAGATTTACATAAATAGCGCACTGAAAAAATATGTTATAATAAAGAATTTTTTAATCATAAATATTATGTAAATTCAATTTTATAATGGTGTATTCAATTTTATGATTTTGATTATTTTTGTAAAATACGGTTCTTTTTCTAACAATTCCATTTTGTTTTAATATTTTTCGAGTAGAAAAATTATGATTAATACCATACTTTTCAATTAGATTTCAAAAATTTTTATTTTCAAAATTTTCACCATGATCATTTTTAACGAAAATAATCGAAAAACCTTTAAAAAAAAAGCACATTGTGGAATTTTTGTGAATAATTCGTGTTTTTTTTTCCCTTAGAAGAATTTATGCGGGTTGAGTTACTATTTATATTAGGGTAAGGGGGCTCTGGGTATGACAGAAGGTTAGTGGTTGGTTAGAAGGCCTTCGCCGTACTGGGCCTTACGGACTTCCATAGTTAAGGTGCCGCCCAAGGCTACGCCTCCTACATCATACATACATACATACGTATACATACATGCGTATGCATACGTACGTGTATATCAACTACTAATGTGTGAATCTTCTTCATTCATAGTAGTACAAATGTGGTTCCAAACATACTGCATCCAACAAGTTCATCTTTGTTTTCAGCTTTTTAATACATATTTTCGATGCTGATAACATTCGACCAGATAAACTGAATTCAGAAGAAGGAGAAATATAAAAAGAGAAAATAAGTGGATTATGATAAAAACAAATAATCTTATTGTGATGGTTTAAAATGAAATATTTGTAAATCAAATTTCTCCTGTAGGACTAAGATCACATGCAGTTGATAAACTGAACTGTCGGCTCCTGCTGCTTCATCCAATTAATGCAGATTAATAAATTGTTTTGTTATGCTTTTGAAATGATTTTGCAGCAACAAAATTCTGTGCAGTTGTTGCAATCACAAAAGAATCTTTTTTTTTTTTTCAAATGGAAGGAAATGGTGCCCTACAAAATTGCAGTATATAGACTTGCATCTTATCTTTCTAGACATACAGGAATTTAAAACTTATGAAATAATGTCAAGTCCTATCTCAATAATGACAAAAAATCAAATGGTACTCCCGAATTTTGATCCTATGCAGTTTCTAGAGAAATGAATGACCCTTTATTTTATTTATATAGCAAATTAGTCTTTAGAATACAATTTCATTTTAATTTTATTAGATTCAGAGTGCAGTTATAATTAATTTTAATTTTTCATGTATGTAAATAATACATCGAAATATATATAATTTAATAATATCAATTCACACAATCATCACAAGTCCATGTTTTACCTTTTCTTTTCCTAGTTAACAGAACAGGAAATATAATAAAACAGAGATGATTGAAATTTACTACAAAAGTTTTCAATGAATTTTATCTTTTAATATTTTTTATAAAATAAAAATATCATTTTAATATGGGTCGCACATGAATGAGTTTATTAAATTGGAAGAAATTTACTTATAAATTAAAAATAGTGGTTTATTTAAGAAATTTTTGTAACTCACAATTTTTTTTTTCAATTTTAATCTATCTGTCAACATTTTATTTAATTTTTTTCTAAATTTGAGTCACTATTATGAAATGATTATATGAGTATAGGAAAGTAAAAGTGGTGGTGATGGTTGGAGGAGATGAGTTAAAAGTTATCTTTTGGGATGAAAATGACATGAAAAGAAGATATATTTGAGTTGGAAAGTGTTGGAGAAGTATTTCACGGGAATGTATTGCAGAAAAATTTGATTACAGACGAGACAACGCGAGAGAATAAGAGTCGCTAGGATCAATAAATTCCTGTGGGATTGAGACATGGACAAAGTAAACGCCTTCCCAAGACAAACAAACAACATTATTTCACGTACTAAACTTCCCCCTATTGACTTCATAATCCTAACACCCGCCAACTCCAAAAACAACCACAATTAGGTACAAACTTAACCTACGCAGTTTTCATGCATGTCTTTGCTTTTCCCAACATTCAAATCACACAGCTAACCCGAAATGGCCACTCTAACTCTTGCTTAAGCAAAACTGTAACACTGTGAGGACCACCCTGATTAAGTACACACCAACACATATATGAGCAAACAGAATTGACAAACCCAAAAAAATCAGTCAAATCATAAGTCAAACCTCATCTCCTGAATGCACGAGAAATTACTACCACGCACTTATAGTTCCAAACCAATGGATGATGAGAGATTAATTTTATCGCGTAAAGGTTGACAAGAGAGTGTGAGATTTTTTGTTGAACGAAGCTTTGGAGAGTTCAGTTTGAGAGTAACTAAAAGGGAACCAAGGCTCAAGAGTTTCAAGAAAGATCTCACTGAGACGCAAAAAGGGGGTGAGAGCAAGAAACCACAACCAGGAACCAGTCTCGGGAAAAACACCCCAGAATCAAATCAGAATCATGGAAAAGGGTAGTTTGGGGAATTAACCCCTCTCTTTCTCTCTGCACAGGAAATTAACCCCTCTCTCTTTCGCCACCTTTATGCTTTCGCCTTTATCTCCACCCAAACAGTACCACACACGCACCTTCCACTCCTCACTTTCCAAACCATGGATCCGGACGCATTCACCGCCAGCCTATTCAAGTGGGACCCACGCACCGTCCTCCCCGCCGCACCGCCCTCTCGGCCCCCGCCGCCGCTCCTGGACTATGCTGTCGCCCCGCCCGCCGTCGCCCCCTCTTACCACCCCGCGAGGGCGGCGCCCCGCGAGCTCGGCGGCCTCGAGGAGCTCTTCCAGGCCTACGGCATCCGTTACTACACGGCGGCCAAGATCGCCGAGCTCGGGTTCACGGTGAGCACGCTGGTGGACATGAAAGACGAGGAGCTCGACGACATGATGAACAGCCTCTCCCAGATTTTCCGCTGGGATCTCCTCGTGGGCGAACGCTACGGCATCAAAGCCGCCGTCAGAGCCGAACGACGTCGCATCGACGACGAGGACATCAAACGCCGCACTGGTAACCTCCTCTCCGCCGACACCACCACCACCAACGCCCTCGATGCTCTCTCTCAAGAAGGTACACCATACCGAATGCTCGTTCTATACCTAATTAGCACTTGTTGTATGCGAACTAACGGTGTCATCGTTTATAGTTAGTATTACTATGATAGTGATAATTATTACGCGGTACTACGTTGGCCAGCTTTATAATCCTTTGGCTAGTTAAACTTGAAACAAAAGTGTCACTAGCTAATTTATTCTACTGTTATATTAAACTACTGTTCTATGCTACAACAGAAAAGTCAGCAGGTACTAGCAGTGCTACAGCTAATAGGCTGAGTAATTTGCTATTCCATGAGCGTACATCATGGAATAGAAAAAAACATGCGTTAAGAATGAAGTAGTCTCTTAGATGGATCTATGTAGAGAAGAAACATGTGTATATGTGTGTGTGCGTGTGAGATATAAGGAATGATGAAGAAGGGTATTGAGATTGATATTATTGTAGGTTTGTCGGAGGAGCCAGTGGTGCAACGAGAGAAGGAGGCGGTGGGGAGCGGGGGAGGGAGCACGTGGGAGGTGGTTGCGGCGGAGGAGAGGAGGAAGCAGCAGAGGAGGCGGAGGACGAGGATGAAAGAGCAGGAGGAGAGGGAGGATGTGGAGGATGAAGAGGGAGAAGAGAACGAGGAGGGGAACAACAACAGTGGTGGAGGTTGTGAGAGGCAGAGGGAGCACCCATTCATCGTGACGGAGCCTGGGGAGGTTGCACGTGGGAAGAAGAATGGGTTGGACTATCTGTTTCACCTCTACGAGCAGTGCCGGGAGTTCTTGATGCAGGTCCAGGCCATCGCGAAGGACCGCGGTGAAAAATGCCCCACCAAGGTATTCTTGTCATGACTCACTCACTCACTCACTCACTCGCTCAGCCGTGTCTTTCTTCTGATCACTCTGACTCTGCCACTCACTTGCGTTGTTGTGTTGTTCCGTTTGAATAATGTTGTGTTGCCGTGACGTTGGCGCGGAACACGTGACAGGTCAGGGAGTCTCGTGAGGGGTCCATCTTCCTTTAAAACTGGAATTTTGTCTCCGTACAAGCCAAGTGAATTATCCAGTTACAACTCCTATACTTGCTTCCCTACCACCCCACACCATAAGCACCCGCAAGTCAAAGTCTTGCATGTGTCCCCATTTCCCCTTTCACCCACTGGATCCTCGCATGCCCTTATAACAACAATCCCTATCCACCCGTATCTATCATTTCTCATTCTCTTCTTCATTAATTTCATCTCCCTCGCCCACCCCCTACTATCATTATTATATTAATATAATTATTTTTCTACTTACACCTAATTTTCATTACGCAACATAATTTAGTATATACTTGGGAGTGCAGGTGACAAATCAGGTGTTTAGGTACGCGAAGAAAGCTGGAGCGAGCTACATCAACAAGCCAAAGATGCGACACTACGTCCACTGCTACGCCTTGCACTGTCTGGACGAGGAGGTGTCGAACGAGCTTCGTAGGGCGTTCAAGGAGAGAGGAGAGAACGTTGGAGCCTGGAGACAAGCATGTTACAAGCCCCTTGTGGCCATCGCAGCGCGTCAAGGATGGGACATTGATGCCATATTCAATGCCCACCCTCGTCTTTCCATTTGGTACGTTCCCACCAAGCTCCGTCAGCTTTGTCACGCCGAGAGAAACAGCGCCGCCGCTTCCAGCTCCGTCTCTGTCGGCAGCGCTCACCTTCCCTTCTAGTTATGCATCTAGTGCTGCTTCAGTAACTGCCATAGTTAGTAATAGATGTATTTAGTTACTATTATTATTATTATTATTATTATTATTATTATTATTATTATTATATGTGTAGAACCTCCCACGCCACGTTATGAAATGAACAACATATGTATAGCAACGGAGGACTTTTTTTTAGCAACCAAAAAATGCGTATCTTCGATTACGTATCTTTCATAAATCATTTACTTCCTTTGTTCTTTTCCATCGTTTGTATGTTTCTGGTCTGGTTCTTCCTTTCTTTATGCTGGTATTACATTGTCGCCTAATTTGAGAATTTAGACTTAAATTTGTTTCGATCAAATCGTGGTTACTATTTTTTTTCGTATTGAGTTCATAAAAATTGGGCCCAAGTTTTGTGCCTTCAACTATATAGATAACTACTCCAAATTTTTGTCACTTGATGCATGAAATTTTATATATATATATAAAAAAACATGGATAAAAATGTATGCTCTATTGGATAAAGATCCTCCTTCACAAAGACGATATCAACCGCAGATGCCATGCCATAATAAAAGCTAGTTTGATGGGGAAGGGGGTGCATATATAAAAAGTTTAATTCTGCTTATATAAGAGGATCTTTTTCAATAATGCAAATAACGACGAAATAAATGGTATTTTAAAGTTATAATCAATAAATACAATTTAATAGTATGGATTATACTACAATGATTAATGATATGTTAACATACATCGTTATGATACAATTATTTAGCAACTTGTTATAATAATGTGCATGTTTGAAATGATACTATAAGATGGTTCTCAAGGATAGGTGTATATACGACCCAATCGGTATGACAATAGGAATGATCTATTATAATGCCTTGGCCGAACGGTTAACACAGTATAATTACTCGATTGAACCCTAATTAGGCGTTCTGAAAAGTAAAAATCCATCAAGTATAAATATGGCATGTAGGCAAGGATTTAAGAACTTTTTGAGTCATTTATACTTTATATATTTGTGTAGACCGAAAAATTATTTAAGTTGCTTTTTGACCCAATGACAAGGAACATTCAAAGAAAGAGGATTATGAGACTAAATTTAGAATCGGTGTTACAAAAACATTTAATCGAGTTTGTATTTGATCTTATGGTGACCACTAGGAATATGACAAGTAATGGAGCATTATCATTCATTTTATCGAAGGTGTATGATCCTTGGAAATTATATGCTTTGGATAATTATCTTCATCTTGTTTTGTGATTTGTTAGCAAGGTATTTGGTTCAGGAGGAAGAAGACTAAACATCTCCAACAGAATGAAGGATGTTGTCGTGAGAAAACATAAAGATTTAAGGACAAATCCTTTTTAAGAGGGAGGAGACGATGACAACCTCCCTAGCCATGACAAAGAGCTTACAAGAGGATAGATGTCATTTGTGAAAGGTGGACACAAATCCACATCTTTTGGGCCTATATAAATTATGTTAGCAAAAGAAGAAGATGATGAAGATCATTCTTCAAAATTAAATTTTTATGATGATAAAAGCAAGTCCAAGAACTTAAAGTAATGACAAAAGATATTAGAAGATTTGTATTTTGTTTATGTATTTGATTGAGCCTTTGTAATAAGTCATATATTAGTGAATAGATTGATTGTAGGTGTATTATACCACACGGATAGAGTTGGAAACAATAAGTACCCGACCCTAGCCGCCAAATTATAAGCTCTGTTTAATCCCATCGCATACAAAACTAAGACATACATAGCAGCTAGACCTGCATATCGACATAGATTGCCTACTCTGAACTTATAAAATAATAATATAACATGCAAAATTGACCCTTAAGCTTGATATTTGGGTCTTGAATAGGCCCACACAAGCCCAAAAGAGATAAAAAAAACCCACTTGAGGCATAGCCCATGGACTAGGTAATTTGTGGTTAATATTCTATAAATACAAGTGGACTCCAGTAATTAAAGGTACGCAATTCATTATCCCTACAACTATAATTTGACTTTTGGAGCTCTTGCTAACTTGATCGTCAGAGTTCTTTCTGTAGGTAACCTCCAAAATGTTCAAATCCGACAACAAGGCATGAAGACGTATTCTACAGAACCGAGGATCCATATCAGGAAATCAAGGATTGGGTAAGAGATAATTCATGCTCCTTTATATCTTATCATTGTTTCTGCAGGAACAATTGGCGCCCACCGTGGGGCATGACTTAGTATCTTACCAAAGCAATCTGAGAACCTGCAAAGATGGTTTCAACACGTAGTAGAGCTGGTGTATCGAAGGAGTCAGAAACAAGGCCTAAGAAGGTTGTAACAAACTAGTTGGACTTGGTTGCCATCTTAGAAGGGCAGGCCAAAATGCAGCAAGAGTTCGCTGACTTCAAGAAGCGCAACGCTAATGAGATGGAGACGCTGAGATAGGAGAATACTCGACTTAGAAGGAAGATAAAGGCAGATGCCACCCAGAGGGGCAAAAAAAAAGAGGACTCCAAGACTCTTGTATGTCAGCTAACTAAGGAAGAAATTGAGTACAACCCTACCCCCCACACCATCACCACGACCCACCACACATCCACCCTTCCCACCCATCATACGCCACCCTCCCCACTACCCATATCCCTCCACATCATAACACCACAACCTCCTTAACCATTATCTGACACCCCATACCAGCACATCTGCACAAACTCTATCACCCTTTCATTGACGGCATCATAAAAATCCCTCTCCCCAGCCAATGGAAAGCCTTTACACTGGAACGCTACATTGGGGACAGAGACCTCGACGAACACGTCAAGATATATGTCACCCACGTCGGCTTGTATACGAATGAAGATGCCGTTATGTGTTAGGCCTTTCTTACCACCCTCAAAGGACCGGCCTTGGAATGGTTCACGTCCCTACCCCCGTACTCCATCGACTGCTTCGACACTTTATCCCACCTTTTCAACACCCAATTCGCCGGAAGCCGCCCTCATTAGGCCACCCCTTATCCCTTGTCATTGTCAGGCAAGACATAGATGATACGCTAAGAGCTTTCATTGATTGTTTTAGAAAGGTGGTCCTTAGAATGAAAAACCTAATGCAAGAAATGATCCTTTAGTGTATGGCCCTCGCGCTGAAGCCTAGACCATTCGCAGATAACGTCTACCTCCGACCACCAGCCACTACGCATGAACTTAAGCTGTGTGCGACGGATTATATATGGATCGAAGAAATGAAAACCTTGCGAACTAGATTTTGTATTGACTTTCACCCTACAAATTAGAAGACCGACAAGCTACCTCTGAAGGCAAACTCTAGGCCTAGGGAGCCTAGTCCCCTCAATATTCGAGATATGCCCCCTAAGTGCTCCACGATTGCGCATCTTTGACGAAGCCCTATAAACGAACCTTATTCCCCCACCTTGCAAAACCCTCAACCCACCCAACGCCGATATGAACAAATATTGCAAGTACCATCGCAATAACGGTCACACTACAAATGAGTCTAAGGCATTACAAGATAAGATAGAAGAATTGATACACGTCGGTCACCTTAGACAGTTCGTCAAAAGAGAAGGGGAACACGTTCCAGACTAGCAGGAAATCGCGACTCAACCCATTGTCGCTAGAGTGGCCATCACAACCAGGAAATCGAGCATTGAAATCACCCTTCAACCCCCACTGACATCAATCGCATGGATCTACCCTAGTTACGGGGCACCATAAACATCATATCTTGAGGCTTCGTAGAAGGAGGATTGACTTCATCTGCCAGGAAAAGGCATATTAGAAACATTTAGTATGTCAATGTCGTCACCCACTCACACAAACGACGAAGAATGCTGCAAATAACTTTCACCGATGCAGACTTCTAAGGAGTCGACTGGGAACAAGATGACCCGATGGTCATCACCATAGTGCTCAAGAACTTTGCCATTAAGAAAGTGCTGATAGATCAGGGATGCTTAGTGGACATTTTGTATTGGGCAACCTACTAAAAACTACAATTCCCCGTTGAGGCTATGATACCTTATGATGGCCTATTTACGGATTCTCAGGTGCAAAAGTGTGCACATGATACATCAATTTGCATGTCGTATTTCGCAAAGGCCACCAGACCAAAATCATCCCAGTCCAATTCTTTGTAGCTGAAGCGCACACATCCTATAACATCCTTCTAGGGAGGCCTTCCCTCAATACCTGGTCTGCGGTAGATTATCCAGGCATCGACTCCCAAGTAGCCGTCCACAAATTATCAATTTTTAGAGAGGCAAGATACGTCTCTCAGAAGAAAAGGAAGTTAGGAGAGGAAAGGAGGTTAGCAACTAATGTAGAAGTAGCAAAACTCCTAGAGGATGGATTCATCGTTGAGGCCCATTATACAACTTGGTTGGCCAACGTAGTCCTAGTAAAAAATCCAGTGGCAAATGGCGAATGTGTGTTGGTTATACCGACCTAAATAAAGCTTGCCCAAAGAACGCATACTCTTTACCCAGCATTGATCGACTAGTAGACGAAGTAGCTAGAAATCGTGTACTAAGCTTCCTCGACGCCTACTACGTATATAACCAGATACCCATGGCCCCATCTGACATGATTAAAATCGCCTTCATAATCGAAGAAGCCAATTATTTCTACAAAGTCATGCCCTTTGGCCTAAAAAACGTAGGTGCTACCTATCAAAGGTTAATAGATAAAGTGTTTAGCCACCTAATGGGCAAATGTGTTGAGGTATACATGGACGACATGGTTGTTAAATCACACAACTAGTTCCAGCACTCCAAGGATCTAGCCGAAGTGTTTGCAGCCTTACGAAAACACAACCTCGGACTCAACCCTGAAAAATGCGTATTTGATGTTGATAAGGGAAAATTACTGGACTTCATGCTATCACAACGTGGAATCAAAGCGAACCTTGAAAAATAGGCCATAATAGAAATGCGTAGTCCAACAAATGTAAAGGAAGTACAATGACTGATAGGCCACCTTATCGCCATATCCATATTCCTACCTAAATTGGCCGACAAAAAGCGATCCATCATTAATCTCCTCAAAAAGTTTGCCAAGTTCTCCTAGGGTGAAAAATGTGAACAAATATTCCAAGATCTAAACAGGATTTTGGCATCCCCTCCAGTCTTGCGCAAACCAGATGTCAACCTCCTGCTACTAGTATACATAACAACCATAAAAGGTACTATCAGCGCTGCCTTAGTCCAAGAATCAGCTAGTATTCATTATTTGGTATATTTTGTCAATAGATCGCTACAGGATCTGGAAACCAAGTATCATATGGTAGAAAAACTGGCATTATCCTTAGTCAATGCAGCGAGAAGGCTTCGGGCCTACTTCTAGAACCATTAGGTCACCGTAAAAACAAACTACCCTATCTAGAGAATACTCTAAAAACTTGACTTAGTAGGACGCATGTCATCTTAGGCCGTTGAGTTATCCGAATTCAATATCTGCTACGAACTTCATGGGCCAATCAAAGCCCAATGCCTTCTAGACTTCGACAATGACCTCCAACAAACGCCACAAGAGGAACAATGGACCTTGTATGTTGATGGTTCTTCCAACCAGAAGGGGGTAGGCGCCGACATAGTCCTAGAGGGCCCAAACCAGATACTCATCGAAAAATTCTTGAAATTCACTTTCAAAACTTCTAATCATCAAGCTGAATATGAAGCCATCTTAGTTGGACTCTCGCTAGCACAAGAAGTTGGAGTGCGCGTGTTGACCTGTAAAACCGACTCCAGATTAACAGTAGGCCATCTTAATGACGAGTTTCAAATTAAGGATGCAACACTCCTGCAATACTATCATTTGGTCCGCAACATCATAAACTCTAGTTTCAATGAGGTAAAAATACAGCACATACCAAGAGGAGACAACGGCAAGCATACGCTTTATCAAAGCTGGCAAGCACTAGGCAAAAAGGAAAATACAAATCTCTACTGCAGCAAACACTAACGGCACCCTTGGCAATAAACACATGTCTGAACCTACACATCAACAATGATGAGTGGATGTCACCATACATACATTACCTTAAAATCGGTAACCCCTTGAGTAATGTTGATAAGGGATGATTGTCAAAAGCAGCACACTACACGTTAATTGGAGAAGACCTATACAAGCGCGAGTATGGTCAACCTTTGCTAAAGTGAGTCATAAAGGAACAAGCAGAGTACATGATAAAATAAATTCATGAAGGGATATGCAGCTATCATTCCGGATCATGGACCATGACAACGAGAATCTTAAGGACCAATTACTTTTGGCCAACCATGGAGGCAGATTGCCACACCTTTTTCAAGAAATGTATACCTTGCCAAAAACATGGTAATATTATTCACCAAAAATAGGAGGAACTACATTCCATACTCTCCCTGTGGCCGTTTGCAAAGTGGGGGATAGACCTCTTGGGACCGTTCACTCCTGGGAAGGGGCAAGTCAAGTTCCTCATTTTAGGGATTGATTACTTCACAAAATGGATCGAAGCCCAACCACTAACCACCATCACAGCACAACAGGTTCAATAGTTTTTCTAGAAGAACATAATATGTCGATATGGGGTGCCACACACAATCATAACCGATAATAGACGTCAATTCATAGACAAGGAACTAGCCAAGTTCTATACTGGCTTGGGGATCAAGCATATTACTAGTTCAGTAGAACATCCGCAAACCAATAGACAAGTAGAGGTCGCCAACAAGGTAATATTGGTTGAGTTGCGTAAAAGACTAGATGAAGCAAAGGGAAAATGGCCGTATAGATGTACTCCACAGTCCGCCACTAACGAATTTCCCTTCAACTTCGTATACAGAACAAAGGCTATGATACTAGTCGAAATTGGAGAACCCTCCTTAAGAAGACAAATGTATGACGATAACACAAATCAATAGAGTCTATGCACCAGCCTGGAACTGCTAACAGAACTACGAGAAAAGGTGCATATCAAAAACATGGCGACAAAACAGAGAGTGGCAAGAAAATACAATTCCAAGCTTCAACCATGAGTATTCGTGAAGCGAGACTTGGTATGGAGAATGGCTAGTTGCGCGAAAAAAAAAGACAGGAAATTTTAGGCTAATTGGGATGGTCTGTATAGAATACGCGATGATATAGGTGGAGGCGCCTATAGGTTGGAGCAACTATCAAGAGAGGTGATACCTAACACATGGAATGTATCTCACCTCAAGTTTTATTTTAGCTAAGAAATCCAAGATTGTAAGAAGACAGGAAATTTGTAACCTTGAGTGTACTCTTTTTCCTCACCCGACATTTTTTCCCTATGAAGGATTTTTGCCAGGAGTTTTTAATGAGGCACCCAAAATGATCAATAAAACGAGGGTTCTTTACAAACTTCTCTTGTATTTTAAGTTCCCTCCCATTTACTGAATTAAGCGGCCTAGGTCGAACACTTCATCGCTAAATAAAAATTCTTATGTTCCCCCCACTTACTAAAGTAAGCAGCCTGGGTTGAACACTTTCTCGCCAAAATCAGGTTCCCTCCCACTTACTGAAGTAAGAAGCCTGGGTCGAACATTTTCTTACTAAAGAAAACTCTTATGTTCCCCTCTACTTACTAAAGTAAGCGACTTGGGTCATATACACGCCATACTTAATTCCCTAACTAAACAACATATTATCATAATTCGTACAAAATAGTCACAGACAAAATATCATCGTAAAAATTTAACCAAAGCAGATGGTAATAAGAGTAATAAAAAATATGTGATATCCTACAACATACGCATGAATACATAAAAACAACCAATATATTCAAGAAGATAGCGCAAATAAGCAGTCATGTTCACAAAGTAATAAGTGTGCAAATTATTACAGACTTAGGCTCAAAAGCCAGAATATGATCAAATGTAAGCAGAGAAAATTGTATTTTTTATTTTTAGTTCTTTATATATATATATATATATATATATATATATATATTAATATTTTTAGAAAAAAGAAATTTGAAAACAGGTGTCACGCAACGCGAACGGCTGGACAAACACTAAAAGAAATGAGGAAATATATATATTTTTTAATGATTTTTAAAGCAAGATATTTGTGAATAGTAGAAATAATGTCCCTAAAAGAAAAAAAAAAGTTAGGTCTAAAACAACTACATATAACATTAAAACAAAAGATAATGAATATTTGGGAATACACAAATCAAAAGAAAAAATGTGGTAGTGACGTACTATTAACACTCCAATTTTGTTTACTTTTTTTTTTCAAAAAATTTATTTTTAGTTTAATTAAATATGTTTTTATCTTTATTTAATTAGTTTTTATTGTTTGCTTAGTAGAATTTAGTTTTCATAAAAATGTGATAAAAGGTTAATTTAAGAGTATTTTGTTGCATATAGTTTTCTTCCTTTTTTAAACCCTTTTTTGTTAATAAAATCAGTTTTCTAGGAAGTCCTTTTAATTGGTTGTTTTACTTGTGGAACCTTTGAACCAATTTTACTTAATTGTAATGTAGTCCTTGATGGGTCAATTGCAGCTTTGACCCGCTTCCCTCCCTAAAATGCACATTTTATTTAAATTGTTTTATCATTAGTGATGTTGAATTAGGGGAGGCACGAGAAGCACTCCATCGCGGGGAAGAATTTAATGCAACGAAGAGAGGCAAGAGCCCTTGATGTTGTAGCCTGATTGACAAGAACCAAGAACCCAATGCGTGAGTGTGTTGATGGAAGCGATTTGAAGCTTGATACATGATCAAGATCGAGAGAGATGGAGGCAGATTTGAGATGGACGAACGATGAGAGAGGTCAAGCTGATCAAGGGCAACAAAGAGGGGTTCAATATCGTGATTCTGGTTCGGAGCCAAAGGAGAAATGGGTTAGGTTAATTTTTGCGTATTTGGATTATTTTCTGAATGTTTTTTAAGAGCATGGATTAGGTTTTGTAATAAAGCCCTATATTGTGCGAGAGTGAGCGATGTACTAAGAAGCTAGGGTTCGTGTTCTTTAGTCTTCCCTAGTGTGCGAAGTAGCTATACTTGGATCAACCACGAGCACAAAGTGGTTGTGGCTAATCCGAGTTAGATTCCTTGCACCAATCTAATTCTTAGAAATCTCTTTGTTTATATTGTTTGAATTGTGATGAAATACACTTTGCTATTTAGTTTCAATTATAATCCTTAACTTCTGAGTCTTTCTAGTTTAAGTTTTAATTTTGTTTTTGTGTTACTTGTTATTCAATTTCTTATTACTTTAAATTCATATTACTACATTTGAGTTTTGAATTAGGTTTATGGTGTTTCGAACATGTTCATGAATCTACACACAATTTTGTTTCGTTTTGGGAACCATGTGACCCCAAAGTGGGCACAACTTTTCGAGATATCTTCTAGAGGACAAAGGAATCAATGCTCAAATGCTGCATTTGATTTTAATTTGATGTGTATAGTGATATTGACCCTTTAAACCTATTTCTATTTTTTTTTTGTATTTTTTTATTTTAGAACTTCAATTTCAATTTAAATTCTCTGTTTTAGGAATAGAGAATTCTTAGTTTCTTTGCATAGAGTGTGTTTGCCATGTAATTCAATCACCCAAACAGAGAGATCAATGTTATTGGATTAAATAGATGTTGTAACATCCTGGTCAGATATTACTAATTTTAAGTAAAATAAAATAAATATAGAAAAACAAAATCGCATTTATTATAATCTCTTTCCCAAAACGCGGGAAAATTCAAAACATTTATTAACGTGCCACAATTCAAAATCCGCAAGTTCCAAACAACTATTACAAACTCATGATCTCGTAAAGTAACTGATTAAAAAAATATAAAAAATAAAATAAAATAAAAACTACCATGCTAGCCCCACTCTGGATCTAGGCATCACAAGTTCTACCTAAAATATCATCTACTCTCGTATAACGAATTACACGATCATCGCCAATCACAAGTAGATAGGGTGAACTAACAACACATATAAATTATGACCTAGATAAAATGTACACACACACGTCGGAGAACCACAATTTTCCAAGCCTAGAAACATAACCACCATCATGTTCATCCACGTTCTACATCCTCAGATGATGACCTTAAGATATCATTTGTTGCAAAAGCCACAACTCGTGGTTCCACCATCTACAAGCCACAACTCGTAGATACACGTGCGAAACTATCCTATTACGAACCACCACCCGTAACGCCAAGTGGAGTTCCCAATACAAACCACAATTTCTACTCTCGACATAAGATTAGCAACACCACTGGCTACAACCTGTGATTGCCCAATCAAGTGAAGACTATCCTTATGAGCCACACCTCGCAGACTCACACTGGTTACCAATATCACCAAGCCACAACCTAGGATCCCTACGTGTTTACCCTCCATTTCGACCCATAACTCAAGGAATGCCCTTATGAGCCACAACTCAAGGAATGTTTCAGCAAACTCCATACTTAAGCCATCATTCAAAGCCTTGTAGACCACTCACCCATCCATAGAAGTAGGCCCTTGTCCCCTGCGTTATCGCTTGGCGCTGCCTAAGCGTTGCCAAGCAAAAAGCAGTTATAGACCGCCTGCCAGAAACCTCCCATTGTTAGGTGCCACATGCCCCATAAGTCTCTGATCTTGCCTGGCGAGACCACCCTCACCGCTAGGCGTCACTTGTTCTAGTGGCCCTTTGTATTTGTATCTATCGCCTAGCAATGCAATGTCATCGCCTAGGTGCTACACCAGTAATCCAATTTTATTGGTTTTTCACTCTACAGAATCAAGTCTCGCCCTCTCAAATTATGGCAGACTCATTTTGAATCACCAAATTGTGAACTCCTACACTTTATCTTACCATTTCCATTTGGAATCATATCCACCTTCAAACCCAATCACAAGTTAAGCCTACATAGGAACTTCAATTCCAGCAACCAATAATCCTATATCTCAATCTGAATTTAAGTCTTAGATAATCAATTAATTACCATTTCCATTTGGAATCATATCCACCTTCAAACCGAATCACAAGTTAAGCCTGACATAGGAACTTCAATTCCAGCAACCAATAATCCTATATCTCAATCTGAATTTAAGTCTTAGATAATCAATTAATTACCATTTCCATTTGGAATCATATCCACCTTCAAACCCAATCACAAGTTAAGCCTAACATAGGAACTTCAATTCCAGCAACCAATAATCCTATATCTCAATATGAATTTAAGTCTTAGATAATCAATTAATTAGAATCAATCCTTCAAACCAACTCTCCTACAATTTCAAAATCAACCACCAACACTTAGTGAAATAATTTCACCCTACATTCACTTGGCAATTTACAAAAGATCTCTAAATCCTAAGTCTTATTCTGCAGTTGATCTTATACATAGTCCTAGTATCGTGCACTTGATATACACTATGTTTCATGTCAAAATTCTCCCAATCACAATCTAACCTTAAATTCATTTCTCACTCTTAATCTAGGTACTTTTTCCTCAACCTCGTCCTCTGTCCAAGGTTCCTTATTCCAATCTCATAAGTAAATTGACACAACAAAGTTCCAAGCCTGCATTGCACCTCATAGCTACATAGTGCCAATATGTACTACGTTGGCGCTTAACGGCAAGCAAGGTGTCGCCAGGTGGTGTATAGAATTCTAGGTAAAACCTAGAATTTCCCTGCCCTTACGAAAGTCCCAAAAATCCCAAAACGTATTCCTCGGTCTTTCTCCATAATTCAACAGACAATCATACTTCCAATGGTACCTAATATAATTTTAAATGCGAGTACACAGGTTCTTAATGTATTTACGCATTAATTATCCATACAGTCAAAATTCCCAATTTCAGTACCCTAAAATGTATTCAAACATATTCCATCATATTAATTCCAATCACATCGTAATTTGCCAATTGTTAACATCCCATATTCCATCAGCAGCTAAAAAATCCCTTTCCCCCGGTCAGAATAACCCAGAAATCCCAAAACACCACAAAATAAGGTAATCTTGCTTACGTCGCTAGGTGGTTCATCTAAAAACCCAGAAACTAGGTTGTCCAGGTTATGTCGCCTGGCACCAGCTCATCTCGCCAGGCGATTTATGGCAGAAACCCAGCAAATTATACACAATTAACCTAGATTCCTTGTTTTCTTTGAAAAATTCTAGAATTCTTGGCCCCAAATTCGTCATAGCTCTTGCTTTCCACTCTAAAACTTTGCTCAGCCTTCATTTCACTCTTTTCTGGTGTGCTCAAACCTTTTTCTCAACTCTCAGCTCTATTCCTTCTATTTTCCCACTTAAATTATTACCCACACACTTTTCAGCCCCAAATTAAGTGAATTGATTTAGGAAACGAAAATTAATTAAAATGAGTTTAATTGACATTCGAGAGTCATTACTAGATGGTTTTCAAACCCTTCCATCTGCTCTGGCTAGGGTTTCTGACTCTTTCCATTCATGCCAAAAAGGATTTGGGCAAAAAGGAACTTGTTTTGCATAAGTCAAGGTTCGAACACATAACTACACAATTGACAAGCTAATTCCCGACCAATCAACCAATTCATGTTTCGGGATAATTCTTGCACATTTAGGATTATATTACACGCCCTTGATCAAGCATATTATTAAAATAATAAATAATTAAATTAACACACTAATTACCTCCACAAGACTTGAACCCAAGTCCTCTCATCATGTCCAAGTACTTTCAACCACTTGAGCTGATATTATTCCTTGTCATCATTTCATGCACTAAATTCCATAAAGATTCCACTACATCTTAGCCATCACACTTTCCTGCTATGAAATATGTATTGCATATTACCATTAGGTTTCATGCACTCTACATCTACATCATTCATGTATATCTTAAGTTAGCTTCATTCATACATATAAATTATTCTTAATTAAATTAATTCTACGCTTTTTAGTTTCAATTCATTTTCTCCTTTGCGATTTTATATCTTTTAACAAGACTAAATTGCGCAAGCTAGACTTAACATGCACCATTTCCTTGGATTCAATACCCAGGGTTTACCTATACTTCATTAGGGGCATTTTGGATTTTGTTTGCTAAATTCTAAGTGCGACCGAAATTGGGTTTAACACATACCTTCCAAACTTTTAACTCCTCTTCTTCTCTGTCAACCTTACTCGTTCTATCCCTACATTGCAACTACCTTTTCTCCTTCTTCTTTTTGCCTTATTTTATAAGTTTTTTTTATTATTCTCCCAAAAAAGGTGAAAATGAGGTGTATATGTGTGAGTGGTAATGAAAAAAAAAAGTGTGGAGAATCCCCATTTAATGACATATTAGGTATTTATATCCACATATTGCCATACAAATGCAATCATACAATAAAAGTTACAGTCGTAATTATAATGGATTGATATAAGGAAATAATTGGCTTTGATGACAAAACATTACAGAAATCAAATCATAACATAATAACAAGGATATTGATTCTAATTGATATCAGGAATATTCTTTTAAATACTAGAATCACTTCTTTCTATAACTAAAAGACAAAGATTTCAAAAGATTTTCTGATAGTCATGTGACATGTCTTAAATGGAGAGTATTGTGAGGGGTGTGAAAAGCAAAGAGTAAGGGGTGATGATATGTTAAGTTGTTAGGCTTATGAGAAAGGATGTGATAATAAAGACATTGGGTTCTTCCTTCTTCTTCTTTTGATAGTCATGGACATGTCTCAAATGGAAAGTATTGTAAGGGATGCGAAAAACAAAGAGTAAGGGCTGAGGATATGTTAGGTTGTTAGGCTCATGAGAAAGGGTGTGATAATAAAGACAATAGGATTTTCCTCCTCCTTCTTTCTTGATAGTTTGTTATTGCTTTCATGCTTGATTTTGACGTATTCCGCATTACTCCTCTATTTCCTTTGGTTCGTAGCTACTTATCCACACATTCCTCACCTTGTCCCCAACCCTATTACAACCTTCAAAAAGCCTTTTTGATCCCTATGTTCATGTGTTTTGGTTGTTGGTTTTAGAGACTTGCCAAGTTTGTCTAATGCTTGTTTTTCATGGGTGCTTTGAGAGTAAACAACAGCCTACAAATTTGAGTGATACAATGCATATTTTGTGAGGTTTTATTGCTTTCAATTCTCCTTCTGCGCTGACTTAAGTCACTTGACTTGTTTTGAATTTCTAGGATGATGTTCATAGATATCTGGCATCTTTGACTCCTTGTGTGTTGGATGTGTCCAATTGTTTGTTGTGTGTTTGTTTAATTGTGTCACGTGCATGCCTCTCTTTGATTTTTCTGGTTGTTCTTGTCTTGCTTCATGATTTTGTCCAAGAGTGGAAAAGGCTAAGTGTAGGTGATTTTGATGAGCCATTATTGTCCCATGTTTTCTTACCTTTAAGTACCCATCTTGATTGATGTTTAGTGCTTAATTATCTATGTTTAGTGCATTTTCTTTTATTGGGCTTCATTGAACTAGTAATTTGAATTGAAATTAATTTGGATTTACTTTGTATAATTTTGGTTTCTTAATTATCTTTAAGTTTGGTTGTGAAACATTTTTGGGCTTGGACATTAATTTTAGGCTGAAGAGAAGACGGTCATGTTAGTGCCACTTCTACGCCATACCAACTTGCTTTTCTATGTCAACATTAGTAATGAGCTAGCTCCTATTTGGGTTTGAATGGCAATTTTGTAATTTTTGAGCCTAGAATGATAGTTTTGTAATTTTGAAGATGTATGGTGATGTGACCACGAGTTTTAGGGGTTTAGAGAGGTTTTATAACACCTTTTCTTCATTTTTCACTTTTGTGTTCCGTTTCTGGACTTGGGAGAGAAACATCCACTTGTGGTTTTTTGTTTTTCATTGCTCAACAACCATTTTTGTCCACTTTTCTACACTAGTTCATCCACTTATTCTCTTCTCTTCATTTGTATGATGTTTTTTTGTTTTACATTGTCTTGTAAGAATTTGATGAATAGCTAAAGGTTCTGTTCTAATTTCTTGAGGATAATGCAAGTTGTAAGGTCTGTTCACTAATGTTTATTGTTGTTTTTGTTGCTCTTTGTTAATAAACTTGTGTCCTTAATTGAGTTTCATTTTAGACATGCTTAATATCTAGTTTAACCTCTACTTTATAGAACTCATGCTTAATGGGTCTAGTTGTTGGTTGTTAAGATTAATTAACCCTTACCATGCTTGATGGTGTGATGAAACTTGTTTAATCTTAGCTAAGTTGGCTATTTCGAATGGATTGAGAGTAAACCCTAACAAAGAAATCAATTTTGTAATCGGGGATAAGCTATATTTGAATAAGGGAATAAGTTTATAAATTTGTTTTATTAATTGAATTTGTTTGGTTATTTTCATTTTGAATCTACCAAAGACCCTCCATTGTGTTGCAATTGGAATATTTGAATGATAATATTATCCATTGGGAGACGACCTTAGGATCACTTCCTGAGTATTACATTTTGATGTTATTATTTTTTTCGAGTTTGACATCGATTAGTTTTTCATAAAAACAAGCAAGCTCCTGAGAATAAGAATAAATACCACGTAGGGTTTAAGTCTTATTCTAAGAATGTTGATTATATAACATGCTTTATAGTATGCAAAGGGTTAGACTTCAAATAAATATAGAATCAAACATTTTGATGTTCCTAATGGAAGATATGCTTTGATTCCTATCATAAAGTAACCCGTCTCTAACCTCAAAGGACCCAAAATAAGTTTTTGGGGACCAAAATGTTATTTTTTCTGCCTAGCAGGTTATTTCAAAATCAAAGAAGTCTCCTTGGATGTTCAAGAACCGATATCTTCACTAAACTTTAGGTATCTTGATAAGTTTTATGATCTTTGATGATACTTTGGCATATTAGATGTTAGTAATGTGTCTTAAACTGTGAAAAATGATAATTTTTCTTGGTTTTTGGAAATCACCATGCAATAATCGATTATGTCATAATGATAATCAATTATTGGTTGAATTAAAATTTTAGGGTGTTGAGACAATAATTGATTATTTCATGCATTATCGAGTATCTAGGATTCTGGAATTTTTTAGGAAAAACTGATGAACTAATAATTGATTATCATTAGTCATAATCGATTATTTTGTCAAGTTGGGTGCGAGTTTTCAAATTTTTTTTACTATTTGGGTTAGTTTTTCAAAAATTTAGACTATTGGCAATAATTAGATGCTTCATAAATGGAAATTAGAATGTTAAATATCATTCTTTTGATAAATGATTCATAAATGTTACCTTTCGTTCTTTAATAAACACTTATTTTTTTAATGTTTAGAATCACTCTTATATCTAGGGGAGTCTTAGATTTAGGGGGGGTATTTTTTTTCTTGAAAGGTTTGTTTTAATCAATAAGGAGGAATATTACATGTAGGGGGACTTCTCTTTTGTAGAAGGAGACATAATTGTGTTGATATCTTGTGATAACATGTACCTCTTTATGGGGAAGATATATGATTATGTTGATATCTTGTAATAACTTGTGCTTTAAAAAGGGGGAGAAAAGTTATTTATCTCTCTTCTAGATTAACTACTTTTGCCTCTTAATTTGTTAATTAAGCACAAGACATAAGTCTTCAACAATCATGACAAGGGAGAATTCAATTTTATTGAGTTATGTGATTTATAGGGAGTTATCTAGAAAGTTCATTTTTTAATTATGATAAAAAAAATCGGGAGAAAAGTTCAAAGCATGATACCTTAAGACTATTTAATGCTTTTCTCTTGTGTAGTTATGTATTTGCATGCTATTACAAAAATCTTTAAAACAAATTTTGATCTTCATAAAAAAGGGGGAGATTATTGGCAAAATAAGAACATGATGAAGATCATTCTTCAAGAATAAATTTTGATAATGATAAAAGAAAATTAAAAACTTAAAGTGATGAGAAAAGATATTGGAAGACTTATATTTTGTTTATGTATTTGATTGAGCCTTTGTAATAAGTAATATATTAGTGAATCGGTTGTTTGTAGGACTTAGCTTAGAGAGTCATAAAGTAGCATGGACAAATATCACCCAAGGAATGATTTTATTTATCTAAGAAATTTTATGATAATTGATTGTCACTAATGATAATTGATTATATGATTGAAATCAAGTTTTTCAAAAGAGTCTTTATGATAATCGATTATCATTGTTGGTAATAGATTACCACAACGAAAAAAATGTTTTCAGAAAAGTTTCTATGATAATTGATTATCACTTTGAATAATCGATTATTAGTGGCGATTGTGACTTGACTCTTCAATTTCTTGACCTAATTTCGAAAATGGCTTCTATAAATAAAGTCATAGGCTTTCATTTCAAAATATAATAGTTGGGTTATAACTGTGTGGAATAACTTTGGAAACCTAGTGTGGGTTAAGCGATAACTTTGTTCAAGTGTCATCTTGATTGATTCAGTGTTGTTGTTGTTGTTAGGTGAAGTTGTTCATCCCCATTCAGATGAGGTGTACATTCCTTGTGGATTTCAAGAGAGGTGTCTTTCGTCTCTTGTGGCTTCAAGAGAGGAGCTTTCTTTCCTAAAATGTTCTTAGTCATATTTGTAATCTTAGTTTATTTTTAGTGATTATTTAATCTCTCTTTTAAGAGTGATTAACAACTAGATGTAGGATCTTTTGATCCGAACTAGTATAAAAATACCTTGTGGAATTTTTTCCTTCTCTACTCTCTTTATGTTTAACTATTGTTATTATAAAGGAAAGGATTTTAGTTGAACTTTAATATTATAAACAAACCAATTCACTCCACCCTATTGGTTTTTGTCCAAATGCGAATATTCTACTGAGAGATTCTAACAATTGGTATAAGAGCTTGCTTTGATAGTGATTCCACAAACACAAAAGGCCCTATAACGTCACCCATTTGATGTTTGCCCACAAGAAGCCCAATGTAAAAAATGATCGGTGGCGCTTTTGTATATAGAGGGACAAATTTGACATCGACCCAATGAACAACCAACGTCAATAAACGTCAGCCTAGGAAACCTCTGATGTCATTCAGAAAAGGACGTCACCTTCTATGATCTCCAACATCACTTAATATCGTTTTCCCATTAATCTGACATTACTTAATGTTGGCCTTTGGCTCCTCTAATGTCAAATGGCTTTTTAAAGCTGCGTGAAACAAAATTTCATTCATTGTTCCTTCATGCGATCTTGTAAGCTTTCTCCGCATTGGCAACAACTGAACATCCCGACCGGATATTACGAATTTAAATAATAAAATAAAGAAATGATACGTCAGCTTCATTTATTAAAACATCATTTCCCAAAAATGCGGGAAATTTAAAACTTTATTTCATTTAAAAGTATCTCAAATTCACCTTATAAACTAAATTATAAGATAAATCCATGTTCATAAATCAAAGGTTACAATCTGTAAAATCCATTATAAAACAACTCTATAAAAATCTTCCCAGCTAGCCCCTGCTCCGTCTCTAGGCCTCACCAGATCCACCTAGAACATCATCTGCTCCTATGTACCGCGTACATGATCATCGCCAAACACACGCAGATAGGGTGAGCTAATATCAAACAAAATCATATATATAAAACATTTATATACTAATACAAATATATCAAAGGAATTTCATGCTTTGTTTTCATGCCACATGGCCACCACCTTGTTAACCGTGTTCTACGTCTTCTAATAAGTATCTCAAGATGTCTTGTTGCCACACCTATCAATCACAACCGATAGAGTATGTGCGGGAAACCATGCTACGGATCATACACCGTAACGCTAGGTGGAGTTCCCAATACGAATAACATTCGTAATGTCCCAAGACTACCAAATTCGTTGGTCTTATACCAAGGAGGACAATCTATCTGGACCCGTCGTACACGCCACAACGTGCACACTCACACCGACAACACTCGCCAACCCGAGCCACAACTCAAGAGTTTCTCGTGTTCATCCGCCATCCCGAGCCACAACTCAAGGGATACGTTCCGAGCCACAACTCAAGGAACACCAGCAATGCCGACCTTCGAGATATCACCAAAGCTTTGTAGATCACGCAAGTCAAAAGCATTGTAAAACACATTTGCCTCACCAAAAATTGTTTAGCGATACTCACGAGGTGCTAGGCCAAATGCGCATCCAGATCGCCTGGTGGGGGACGCGTACCGTCAGGCACCAAACGCCTCTACAGATGTTGACTTTGCACCTATCGCCTGGCAGAACTAACTCTGCCGCCAGGCGCCACGTTTTTGTATTCTCTGATCTCCTCGTTGTCGCCTGGTGGTTCCCTTGATTCTGCCAAGCGCCACACCAGTACTCACGTAATACTGGTTCTGGTTTAGGTTCTGGTGCAGTTGCTCACATCCTCACACTCCGAGTCACTTAACCAATCCAATTTTTTTATGTTATAGCAGTATAACAGTGCCTGCAATACCCTACTTTCATCATAATTACTACTACAAGAATTCTCACTTCAAACATTTTATTATTGGAATCCTTAACCACCCTTAACCTTAAGTTAATCCTATGCCTCATACCAATGATATAACCACCACATCACAATCAATTAGGAACACTATTGATACCTTACCATTCATTAAATGGTCCCATTTGTCTCAATCCCTTGCACTAATCTATCAGCTTAATAAGTCTAAGCTTACCCATCTAAGCTCTTACACACATATATATCCATAATCTCCTACTTCTTATTTCACCATTCCATTACCATAATTTCTTAGAATCATCTAACTAATCCTTCACAATTAAAAATCCCCATTGCTATAATCATGCCAATTCCAATACCCCACATTAAACCTTGTTAGCATTTACCACCAATTATTAGTTTAGGCCAATCTTTACAATATTCCAGCCTTTCAAATTTTATTGCACACGACCCAAACTAATTTCCCAACCACCAATGCGCACCAAAACTCACAAACCAGCAATTCTCTTATGGCGCCTTGCGGCAACCAAGGTGCCGCTAGGCGGTCCCTACTGTTCCAGGAACTCCAAAACTCTCGCTGCACCTGCGAACCTCAACCAACTCCAAGTATCCTGTTTTCGATCGTTTCACGCCTCAATAGGATGCACTCATGTGATTAGATTCATGGTTCAGTCCTAAACTTCTAATATACAAAAGTCCATTGACATGTTCCACTTAATTTAGGGATAACAAATCAGTCCCCATTCATCAACCCCAAATTGATGTTCATACCATTTTCATTCAAATCAATGTTCAACTTCATATAACTCCACGACATCTGACTCCTAATCATTCACTGACTTTTAGTAAAATCTTTTTTCCCAATTAGAATTTGCCCAAAAACCCTTAATCACCAAAATCGAGTTAAATTGACTCGTGTCACTTGGCGGGTATTCATCTCCGCCAGGCTGTTTATCAAGAACCAAAAAAATGGGTTGGCAACTTGCATCGCCTGACGGTCGGGACAGTGCCGCCAGGCGGTTCCCCTTTAGGAAATCTAGAAATATGTAGGAATGATACGTCGCCTGGCGGGTATTCATCATCCGCCAAGCGGTTTCTAGAAATATCCCAAAAACTCATGAAATCCAGAGGAAAGACAGGCACAATATCAATATAGATGCATTAAGCCATTCATGCAATAATTTAACGTAAGTTAAACGCGAAGACAACACCTTTAACCTGGATTCCTTGCTTAAAAATTTAGGAAGATGAAGGTTCCTCCTTGTCACCAATGGCCTCCCTCTAGTTCTCTCCCAATTCAGCCTCTTATGCCTCAATCAATACCCAGTGCCACTCTGAATTTTCTCTCCTTACTAAGCACAACAAAACATCCTCTAACCCTCTCTCTTTTTCCTCTTAATTAGCCAATTTACTAAGCCTTAATTCAAGATTAATGCAAAAAACGAAAATTAACATTAACAATAGCTTAATGATCATTCAATAGTTATTTCATGATCATTTTCGCAGCCCTTCTTGCTGCCCTCGGCTAGGGTTTTCTATGCCCTTTCACATTCATGCCAAAAGGAATTTTGGCAAAAAGAAAGTTTAATTCGATTCTACCAAGGTTCAAACACCTAATATTGCCAATGCCAAATCAATGCACAACCATTTAACTAATTCAAGTTTTATGATAATTCATATAATTCTATGATTATATTATCACTTAACATGATCAAGCATATTATAAAAAATAATAATAAATTAAATAACACATAGTTGGCACATATAAGACTCAAATCCAAGTCTTTTCACACAATAAAATGCTCTCAACCATTTGAAATAGTACTTTTCCACGTCATACATGTCAGAATTAAATGTCATAAAGGCTCCCACTACCCACATTTATTAATTAATTAATTAATTTTCACGGGTCTTACAACAACAACCTCCACAAATGAGTTTGGCTTCATTTATCACCACTGAACTTGTTGGATTTTCATTTTTGAGTGATTGATTTATGAGTTTTAAACCGATTCTTTTTCGTTTTCATCTCCATTTAACGTAATAGTGCTTTTTCATCCCCATTTCACTGCCCAACTTTTTGTTTGTCGGTGGCGCCGCCACATTCTGCTACCAAAGGCGACCCTAAGGCCACCATCCATCTAACTTCATTCTCGATTTTGCTATAAGAGGTTAGTTTTTCATTTCCTTTCATTGCACGTTGTCTCTTGTTCATTGTATGTGTATTGGTTATATTTTTTCTTTCACATTATAGTTTTAATCTTAGACAATTTTTTTAGTTTGTTTTCTTGGCCTTTTCTTTTATTTGAAATTTTATAATATTTACAAAAACTATGAATAAAATTTAAATCATTCTAATTTTATTTGATTTTTTAAATTATTGTTACATTGTTATTTTATATATGAAGATTTACTATAATTTTAGTTAAATACTAAGCAAACCTTAGTTCCTATTTGAGATTTTGTATAAATGATTAAATTTTTAATCATTTGTATTAAATCTTGAATTATCCGATCAGATAGTTTGAAAAAATTATTTTTCATAATTGGTTATAATGTGTACATTAAGGTTTATAAATAAATTTGATAAAATTTTGATTGAGACAATTTTATGTTATTCTCTAGATGCATACTTGATTGTGGTCATGAGTGATCACTTTCATTTCGTGTACTTCATAGATCGATGTGAAATACTGTCAAAATTTTGTCGAATTTATGATGTTTGACTTCTTTGTACACGTGTTAGCAAATTATGAAATTTGTTTTTTTGAATGGGTAGGGCGTCACCTTGTAAGAGTTAAAAGTTTGATATTGATGGAGTTTTTTAAGAACATAGTATGGACCGAAGTTAGATGAAGGAGTGTCACATTAGTTTTTGCAATATGCTCAAGAACACAATCTTTGTTAATGGAAAATATTTTTGTCCTTGTGATCGTTGTCTTAATCAAATACATTAGGACTTGGTCACAATGCGTGATCATCTATTCATCTAAGATATAGTGAGGAGTTATACAATTTGAACTTGGCATGGAGAAGTATTACACAAGCCTACGACGTTACGAGGAACATATTATATAGACAAATGGATGAATAATCATTTAGAAGGCATAGTACGTGATGTTAGTGAAGAAAACTTTGGAAGAGCTCATTTATATGATTCTCTTAAGTTTGATTCAAAGGAAGAGTTGTACCCGAGATGCACTAACTTTACACAACTATCGACAACTTTAAAATTGTTCAGTTTAAAAGCAAGAAATGAATTGATCAATAAACGTTTCACACAATTGTTAGAGTTACCGAAGGAGATGCTTTCAAAAAATAACACGTTACCTATTCATAATTATGAGGAAAAGAAAAATCTATGTCTAATGAGTTTAGAATATAAAAAGATATGTACATGCGCCAATGATTGTGTATTGTACATAGACAAGTTTGCTTCACTGAACACATGACCAACATGTGATTTATCATAGTTTATGTTATGACAAAATGAAAAGAAACAGATTAAGAGAAAAAGAAGACACACAAATTTACGTGGTTCAGTCAATGTGACCTACATCCACGGAGCAGTTCAAGAGTTTCTTATTTCTGAATAATGATAGAGAGATACATGATACAGATGCCTTTTAGCCTTATAAAAGAGTAAAAAAATAACAGCCCCTTTAAGCCTCATTACAACCCATAACTATATCATAAATATATGAAGTAAGGAAGATGAAGGGACAACATAACATTCAAGGCATCTTAACAGTTTAAAAAGAAAATTGATGGAAATAGTGATGATGAAGACAAAGATGGTCGATTCACTTGGCAAGGTGATGTGATACTTGTCTATAATACCTAAGTTCAAACGATTGGTTTCTATTAAAGAAGATACAAAGAACTTGAAATGACATGTTGATGAAAGAAAGCATGATAATCTTCTTCGACATCCAGTTGATTCTCCACAATTGAGAAATTACTTTGGTTAATTTTAGAAACTTTCATATGATTGAATGAGTTTTTACTAATAATTAAGAAGTTACTTTGATTAAAAGTGAAAACTTATATTAAAAATAATCAAAAAGTTACTTGGTTAATTAGCTTTTTACTAGATATAAAATGTAAAAAGTTATATATAATTAGACATAGTAATATTTAATTAAGAACTTACTTTAGTTAAATTTACTATGACACTTGGATTATATATTGGAATTAGGGTTGGACAAAATTAATTTAACTGTAATGTACTACGGTTAATTGTATTGTTTTATACTCAAATAAACTGAATTGGTTGTATTAAAAATTGATTTATACTATTGTCCAATACAGTTTTTAAAAATCGAACATATATGAGTAAATTATTTAATGATCGAACCGAACTACATTTTAATTTTTCCTCATTGCTTCACACTTCCTAGTATACCAGTAATGTACGACAATCATTGTATTTCCTCATCTCATCATCTACACTATGCGCAAAATTTATTGTTATTTGATTTTTTTTTGTTTTCATGTCATATACAATAATAAAAAAAGTGTGTAACACTTTTTAGGTTATATTATAATAATAAATTTAAACGATAATTTTATGATTATATTATAAATCACAGTTTCATTGATATTAATTATTTCATTTTATAAAAATTAGTCTTTAATATTTATTTCATATTATAAAAAATAGTGTTATATATAATTTATATTAATTAATATAATTATCTATGATAAAAAAATTTAATACTTCCAACATTTATTTTCTAAATATTTTATTTATACTGAACACAAAATAAAATCTACCTATTTTAATTATAGTTTTCTCTTTTCCTCTTAAAATTAAATGTGTTTTTCTTATTATATTACATAATTACTATTGTTCACGGAAGAAACTATAATAGTGAGAGAATTAAATTTTATAAATAATATCTTAAATTTTATTTTTATAATATCTTAAATTTTATTTTTATTATCGTTTTAATACGTAACAAAATCATTTCATATTATATCTAATTTTATATTATTTCAATTTCTGTATTTCTTTTTTCAAATATATTTTTATAGTTTTAAATATAGAGTGTTTTAACTATTGTACATTTGAAGAAAAAAATTCAACAATTTAAATTGATGTAATAATTTATGATCAATTGAAATGATGAAGTATATTTAGTTCAAAAATAATACAATTTGATTCAAAATTAGTATGATTTAGTTAAAAAACGATTCAAAAATAATACAGTTCAATTTAAAAATATTATAGTTTGTACTACAGTTCAGTTTATAATAGTCTGATTCATATTACAGTGTGTTCAGTTTAGTTTGTTAGACAAAAAAAATAGTTCAGTTCAGTTCGTTTAAACTGTTGTTCAGTTCAGACAAACTATTTTTTAGTTCAATGCAGTTTTGAATGGTTCAATTCAGTATCCTTTGCCAGCCCTAATTGGAATCCACTGATAGGGGACTATATATTATATCTATAAACATGTATGTGGCCACCTAGATTATAACTCCTTATATATGATTGGAGAAAAATCAAACCATTATATATATATATATATATATATATATATATATATATATATATATATATATATATATATATATGCGGAGATTTTATGGAATTCAAAGAACAAGTTTTTGTAAAATAGCCTCTTATAAGCTGATATAATGAACTAGAGAACTATATAAATGTATTTAACTTATGGTGTCGAAATTATTTGGAGAGATTAAAATGACAAAAGAAACGTTAAAAAGTATAATTTAATCAGCTATCCTGGATAGGAACTAACGGCATTTGGCCTCCGTATATATCTGGGAGTTGACTCTCTTCTATCTCTTCTAGTAATGTTGATTTCAGTTTTTTGTTCTCCACGAATACTATCTGCACAGAACTGCAACATTCAAAATATGCTGCTACAACATCTCATGCAAATATAACATGTATTATGAATTTGAAGTGTCACCTTTTTCTTGGTGTTGTCATCAATGAAAGGGTAAATCATTTTCCAAATTTTCATAAACAAATATGGTGCGTGTACAATAAACATCTTTCCTAATCTTTCAGGGTAGCAATCCTGCAGTCAGAAAAAGGAAAAAGGGACATGTGAGATCTGGATGTTTCAAGTTTCCAGTTAAACACACAAAGAAAAGTTATGCGCAAGATTTGTGGAAAGAAGTGGTTAATGAATGGAGGGAAACCTAAACCTGCAAAGTGGATAGAGCATTAAGGTATCCACGAAGGTCACTGTTTGCATATCCCCATCCTTCAATGTCTGCAATGCTAAGAAACTTTTCTTGCCCCGGCGGCATCCTGAGATGTTAAATAGGCATATTAACAATCTTTACAATCTTCTAACTATATTCACAGTTCTATGTGTAGGTTATAACTAAAACTTTTGGACAAAAGTATAAAAAATTTCATGTCTATCGTCTAAATGCAGTTGCACATATATCTCAGATTCATTTGGGTGGAAGTGTTCTGTTTTCAGTTCTATGAACTTTGGTTCTAGCTTTGTCCTTTAAGTTAAAATTTTTCACTTTAGTCTCATGTCTCTGTTCCACCAAATTAGTCTTTCTGAGATTTAGGACAAGTGTGAAAGATGCCACACCAATAAAATTTAACACCATCAGTGTATAAAACTATCCGAATAACCATTTTTGTCTAACAGAAATACTTTCAGAGACTAACATAAAACTTGTACTTTGGAGACCAAATTGGAATAGTTGTTTTTTATATTTTAACCTTTATTTTCACTTTGCAGGGAACTTTAGCCATTGAAATGCAGAAAAAGTTAGACTATCAGTCCATAAAAGTGACATCAGTGGTAATTCCATAAGATGTTGCAGATCAAATTGAACTATGATAACCAAAGTTAATAATTCACTTATTTCTCAGCAGTGGCAACGACTAAAGTTGAGCAGAAAGATGAATTGCATGGACTAAAGTCGTATTTGAACTCATTTTAGTATGCACATGTGGGTATGAATTAACAGAGAAAAAGGGATGCACCTTGAACATAGCTTCTCAAGAGCAAATGCTACATAACCTGCATACAGAAAAAGTAGTTGTTGTGAAGTAAGAGGACTTGAAATGCAAATTGCAATGGATCTGAAGTGAGAATAGTACGTTTAAATCCATCGGCACCATTTTTGCTTTGAAAATGTTTTGCAGCAAAGGCAACAACTATAGGTCGACCCTTCTTGTCGAGCCCTTGAACAAACACCTTCTCATGTGCAATATCTTCGGCAATCTCTGATGGCGATATATAACCATTGGGCATAATCGAACGTTTCCACTTCAAATACTTCAGGAACATTGCCGAAGCCTTCTCCACATCTAAATTACGAGCCCGCAAGAATCTTCTAATCATCAAATCATCCACTTCCTGCACACTCACCAAAGCTCAACCAAATTAAATTCCCCTTCGGCTTCATAAATTTTGCATTTTTTTAGTCACAACACTTCTAGTTGTCAATTTCCGTTTCTGGGCATTCCGTTGTGATTGGAAATATCAGGGTCACAAACACAGTCGTTAATCTAACTGCAACCCCAATTCGAATCTCTTAAATAAAGTTTTGAATTCAAACATCATTATCGAAAAATTAGATGCTAGATTCTTGGACAGGAATTAGCTATGCAAAAACTAGTATGGTAAGAAGAAAGGTAATTTTATTTTATCCATATGATTCACAATAAGATGGGAAGAAAAGTGCAGCAGTACTTTCATAAAGAAAGGGCACAAAGCCATGACAGTTAATTTAGTTGCAAGAAAAGGTGGCAACTGGAGGTGTTTTGTCTGGTTTTGTGCATTTGGGTACCTTGGAAGAGGGATCTCGAGCTTCAACAAAGGCCCGCATGAGACGAATTTTGGTGAGTTCGGCATCGGTGCTGTCTTTCAGTTCTTCAATGGTTGTGACTTGTTTGGAACTGGAATCCAAAGGTGACTTCTGTGATGGTTCAGGGCTCAAAACACTCTCCATTCTCTTGAATCTCTGCCTCAAGTTTTTCTCACCGACACGAATTTGTGTCTGGTGTTCTCACTCACAAGAACATGAAGGCAGGAAAAGATTTCTTGGTTTTTCTCCTTATTAAATGCGAAACTTTTTCTGGGGATTTGGGTGGTTAGTATTGACGGCAGTTGTTGAATGCTCAACTACCCGGGTTTTCATTCAAATTCCATTTTTCCGAAAATTTTCCATGTTCTACACCCTTCCAATATCTAATAAATTATTCTATTATTCTAATTGATTTATCATAAATTATTTTACATTTTAATATACAAGTGTTATTTTATTGGTGTTAAATGAGTGTTGAGGAAAAAAATCAACTCACCCATTTTATTAATTCATTTTCGAATTGTTACGATGTAAAATTAAAAGTATACCCTAATTAGTGTTATTATTTAATTTTAAATAAAAAATTTTAAATTACTATATTTAACAATATTTATAATTAATGACGAACAAAAATTGTATCGACAAGAATTGAGCTTTTAGTTTTGAGGATAAATAAGAACTAAATACAATTGGGGCAAAAGAGGTCTCAACAAGGCAGGATTCGACTTTTTGGGCAAGGGATGTGCAATAATTACAGCCTTATTTGTTGAGTTTAGTTTAGTTATATATTGAGTAAAAAATAACCTTGTCATTGAATTTGTGGAATATCAAAGAAGACAGACAAGGTTAACAAACCACTAAATTCATACACTAAGTTAATCTCTATACAAAGTAAATTATGTTTTAAGTTTGTAATTAATAAATTAGAAACAAATTCAAAGCCTTTTCATTTTATCTTGTGTAATTGTTTAATTTTCTTGCAATATTTTTTTTTATTTTAATAAATTTATTTATTAGTTTAATATAAATTTACTTAGTATTATCTATTTTTAATTTGGGTTAAATATGTTTTTGATCACTTTAACTTTTACTGAAAATTATAATTAGTTATTCTTCAAAACTTTAACCTAATTTAGTTCTTCAATTTTAAAAATGCGAAAATTTAATTCATTTAATCAATATTTGTTAAGTTTATTTGACATTACAAAATTATTTCTTAACAAACATTGAAGCGCAAATGTGTCAAATAATTAAGAAAAACTAAAATACTATCATGAAACATATTTATAATGTAAATTAAATCTACGTATTTGTAAAGTTGAAGATTAAAATGATCCAAAATTTCAAAAAATAAATAATTTCAATTTTTATTAAAAATTAAGAAATAAAAACATATTTAATCCAATTTTATAAATATAAAGATATTTTAATACAAAAATATAATAACAGAGATACTATTATATGTAAACATAATAAATTATTTAAGAGTACTGTTAATGTACTCGAGACGATGAGTATGAATATTTTATTAATAAATAAAATTCCGAACTTTAATTAGGAAAATCATAATTGTTCTTAAAACACTTTCTTTTTTACTTTATTTTTATGTTTTCTAAATTTTTTAAGAATTTATTCATCATTTCGTAAATCAAAACACACCTTAGGAATCTTGGTGAATAACAGAATTAAGTCTGACTAATTGGAATTTCTTTTAGATTAGAGTAAATTTCTCTTTATTTTTTTTCTTAAATTGATTTTGAGAAATTTGGCATGCATTAAGATTAAAATTTTTGCATGTAGTTTTTCTAGGACAAGTCAAATTTTCATTCAGAAGAGTTTTGCTCAAATCGCTGAAAGTAGTATATTATATATATATATATATATATATATATATATATATATATATATAAATGGTATGTATAATATCATTTTCAAAAGTAAATATTGAAAAGGTAGTTGGTTGGGGGCAGACGTGATTTGACGATGCAATGCCTCAAGCCTCTACATTAACGCTCCGTTTTAATAAAGATAAAAGAAATAGACAGGTTGGAAAAATACTGATAATAAAGAAAAAAAAAAGTGAAATCCATAATTGAAGTTTTATTAAATAAAAATATATTCTTGGCACTAGAAATAAAAGTCATTTATAGATACTTATTTTTATATATGGAGAGTACTTTTGATTCTAATCATTATAAGTCTGAATAAAGCTGGGCTTAAATTTAAAAGTTTTAACTTCTATAGATGAAAATATTCCAATGAAAACTAATTAGTAATAAAATTGATAAATATTATATATAATAATGAAAGTAATAAATATTTTGGAATGATAAATTTATGGTCCTCCACTGAAGTAAATGCCACAGCTTCGTAGCGAATAAATTGCCCACAAATTGAAGGAAGGTGAGTTGACGTTGACATTAATTCAAAAGTATGACGGAGTGATCCTAGCAGCACCATGCGCTATCTCCATTTAGTTTTTCAAAATATTCCCTGTAATTCTATCTATAATAATGACATCTACTTAATTTATATTTATAGGTTAAATATTTTTTTCTTATGACTTTTATCTAAAATATAAGAAAATAATGATCTTTAGAAAAGATCCAGATACTCCAACTTAAATTCCTGATAGTTGTCCTATTTTTAGGTTTTTCGATAACTTTTTCTTTTCTTAAGGATGGTCCGTGACCGTGATCTGGCTATTTTGATTTCCGTTTTTGACCAATCTAACCTTGTTATGAGGCTTCCATTTCGTTCAATTGTCTGGCCAAATAAGTAATTTTCACTTTCCTGCCTGTTTGAGTGTTGGATGGAGGGAGTACTGCATGATTTTATTGATGTTCATGCATTAATTACTGAGCTTAGTTTCTTTGGAATAAAGCTTGAATCTGTATTTTAAATATGGTTCAGTTGGGTTCTTTCGTTCTTCTGCATTTCTTCTTCTCCGTCCCCCAGTTTCTTACCCAAGTTTCTTAAGGTATTCCATTTCTTTGCTTTTTGTGGTTGAGTGTTTAGTTTTTGTGTTTTCTGAGTTTGATTCTATGTTTATGTTTGTTCTTTCTGTTTAATATTTGTTGTTATTTTTTTTTCACAGTTTTGGATGTTGGGATTATTTATGTTTGTTGTCTTTTGAGTTGGTTCAGTTTGTGATTTTTAAGTTTCGTTCGTTTGTTTTTGTTGTTTCAGTTTTGTATGTTTTACCAAGTATGTATTCTGTGTTTTTGAGTTTAAGGAGTTATGGCATTCGTTTGTTCTTTCTGTTTAAGAGTTGTCATTAGTTTTTTTCAGTTTCTGTAGTTGGTGTTACTTACGTTGTTTGTCTTTTAACTTGGTGTTGGTTGTGTTTGTTTTCTTCTGATGGCGAGAAAACTTGATATGATCAAAGATATTGATGACAAGAAAGAAACATTGAAGCTTGCCGTTAGAGTCAAAGACTTGTGGTTTGTTCAAAACCAGGATAACAATCGTCATATGAAGTTGATTCTTTTGGATCAGAAGGTAATGAAATTATGTTATTGTTTTATGTGTTGCTATTTTTATGCTTTTTGTTATTTTTCAGGGTGATATGATTCCTGCAATGGTAAAAAAGGAAGATTTATGTTTGTGGGAAGAAAAATTGGTAGAGGGTCAAACCTATATAATGCATAACTTTAAGATATTGAAGAATCAAGGACAATTTCGGGTATGTGAACATCCTTACAAATTATTGTTCATTGGGGCAACAACTATAAAACAACAACCAATTTCAAGTATTCCACTGAACATTTACAACTTCAAAAGTATTGAAGATATAGTGGATGAAAATTACTATACTGATCTGGTGTATGGTATGTACATATGATGTTGCTTTTTGGAAGTTACTGTATAAAGATTATGATTTTAATGAGCTGTTATTATTTCTTTTAGATATTATTGGAGTGGTTGATAATGTGAGGTGTAATCCTCAGTCGAAGAATGTTGTCTTTCATATAAGGGATTTGAGGTTAGTAATTATTTACTATGTTTTTTAATATTGTTGTATTATCATTTATGACTTGATATTTTTAAACTATTGTCAAGTCGTTTACATTTCTGTAGTCATTGGGTGTACGTTGTGGGATTCATATTACTTCAAATTTATGAGTAATTGGAGGGGTGAACCAGATTCCTATCTTCTTGTCGTTATGTTGACGCAGGCTAAGATTAAGCCGTGTTCAAGTTTGTCCATTTTATTTCAGTGTTTTGTGGTTTTTTTTTCTGTTGATTTTGCTGTTAATTTAGGACGATGGTCAATGTCAATATCGAATTCTTGGAATGGTTCAAAGCTCTTAATGGTGAAGAATGTGGTGAGTTAGTTCGATTCAAGGAGCAATGGATAGAGTATGTGTTGGTATAATTTAAAATTCTATGATATTATTTAACATATATTGTATGGTAATGACTTAAATATTCTACTTATAGACATTTTCGCAATGAAGTTAATCCAAGTCAAGAATGTAGCCAATTGAGTTCACCGTCCCAGTATAGTGAACATGAGAAATTTATGTATAAAGCTGTTGTGCGTACGATATCTAAAATCACATGTATGAAAGAGGTAATCAGTAAGTTATTCTGGGTTTTGTAACATTTTTGTTGAATTTATGATTTTTTTATTGTGATAAGTTTGTTTTTGTTTGTAATAGGAACAATATTGTGTTACAGTTGCAAATATTGTGATGGATGGTGTTATCCAGTATGCAATAGTTGCAGGAAGAAGATTGATGAAGTAGGTCCTTTTAAGTGTGTTCTCTGTGGGTTTGATAATGAAAAGCATGGAATTAGGTTTGTATTTATATTTTAGATATTGTTCATGTTTACATCACATGGTATTAAATAACTAAATCTTTTTGTTGCAGATATAAGTTGGAATTACAAGTTACAGATGGAGACAATTACACCAATTTTGTAATGTGGGATCAAGACTGCAATAACTTGATTGATGTATCAGTTGTTGAATTGATGAATAAAATGATTGAGGTGGTATTAGTATGTTTGGCAATTACTTGAACTAAATGGAAGTGTAAAATTGTTTTTTTATTTTATTTTAGGATGGTGAAGATGATCCCAAATGTTTTCTAGAGGATTTATATGTTTTGCTAGGATGTACTCTTGCTTTTAAGGTTAGAGTTCAACTAAATAACAGATTTTCATCTGTCATGAAAGCTTCAACCAATCCTGAAACTATTGCTTCCATTAGAAGTAAACTTGATACTAAGATGGTAGATTATTATGTTGTACTCAAAAGAATTTATGAATTCGAAATATACTTAATAACATAATTTTTTTACTGTGATTCATATGTAGATTAAGGACTCCAGTGGTGAAGGTAAATGTGATTCGAGTACCGAATCAAACTCTAAGGGCGGACCCGAAAGAGAGGAGGTCATGTTCTTAGATTTAAATATGCTGGTTATAAAATATTTTGGCACAGGTATATCTGAATCTAATATCGAAGCTGAAACGATTTCTTAGACAGAATTTGTAACATTCATTTAGAATTATTTTAGTAGATAATTTGTTATTTTAAATTATGTATTAACTACTTTTGTTTAAATGACACGCTAAAGGATCTAAACCAGCAGGTATATGTGTTTCCACTAAGCAATCTAAAACAGTTGGGTTGATTAAAAGTGCACCTCATGGAATAAAGGTATATGTAATATCATCTATGTTTTACTTTCTTAATTCTAAAATTTTGACAGTTTACTTTTGCCGAAATGATAGCCGAAAGATTGTAGCCCCAAAGCTATATGTGGTCCCAATACCCAATCTCAAACACTTGGTTTGACTATAAGTGGTGGTCATACAAAAAAGGTATCTGTAATTTTTAAAATTTTGTACTTCTTTCATAATAATAAATTTATTGGAAACTTCTTGAATGAAATTGACAGATTCAAGAGTCAAGTCCCATAGTTGTATATGGTTCCACAAAGCAATCTAAATCATCTGATGGTTCCACAAACAAATCAAAATCTGGTGGTTCCACTAAAAGTGCACCCCATACAAGAAAGGTATCTAGAGTTCAAACTCATTGTATACTTAATTTTGATACCACTATTGATTTGAAGTAAGATTTTATCTTTAAAATCAGCAGATTAAAGAAACCATTGGGAAGTCAAGTTTTGATCAAATACGGAAGCTGATATGTGCATTGTAATACATAATGTATACTTATGTTAGTATCAAATGTTTTGATATTCACAAAATTAATATCATAAACAAAATTCTTTCATATGTGCAGTTGACTTTGAGTAGTTCTGCAGATCATGATCCTTATATTGACTTCTATGTTACTCCTACCAAGGAATTGTTGTTTGACTTCGAAGTTGATTGTGACCATCTGGATGATATACCAAGTGCAGAATTTTCTAGGACCAAAACTAAAAAGCGAATGAAATAGGAGAAATTGTAATGTGGACCAGTCATCTTTGTAAATACATATGGATTTTGAAGTTGTGGTGATCAAAGTTGGTGATGGTGTGTTGTATTATGGAATCCATTATCATATTAATGGTTTTGTGCTACATTTGGATTTGGCGATAGTTGGTTATTTTGCCTACACAATGGTTGTAATATTTGATCCACCAACTATGTTTACCAAACATTATTTTATGAGATATTATTAGTCAAATGTAATTATTTACTAATATGTATATTTGTTCTACTATTGCACATAAAAATCCTAAGTTCGATATACATTTTAACTATTATTTTTGGAAATGTGTTGAAGTTATTTTGTGGTACATTCAAATTCATACTATATCAACTTAAGCGTTTAAGTCTGTGTGAAGTTAGGCTTCTAAGTGCCCATGCACATTCAATATATGATTGGATTTTTTGTGTAGAAGGTCAAACTATGGTTATAACATCATTGTATGCATAAAGAGATACAAAATATAAGGATAAGCAACATAATTACATGTAGAATTAGTAATAAATAAGAATTGTATAGACCTACAAAATATATATATATATATATATATATATATATATATATATATAAATAAAAAAAATATTTGTATATATATATATATCAAAAAGATTGTTGTTCTTTTTACGGACCTACAAAATACTATTGTAGTTAATTGTTCGACAAAACAAACTACCAAATACAAAGACTATTCTTTTATCTCCATTACATAGATAAAATTCGATAGTTCCTTATCTACACCAAGTCTGATTATGGTTCCTTCCTTTAATCTTTTCTGCTTACAAAATTCTTTCCACCCACAACTTAAGTAGCATTCTTTGTTCCTTCTTCCAGATCATCGAATTGTACAAGGCCAACAATCACCTTCAGCATTGACCAATAAGTATCGTGTCCTCTTCTTAACAAAATCTTTTGCTACAAATTCGGATTCCAAGTACTAAAAAAAAAATACAAATTTGTAGTAATAATTAGAATAGAAGAAATTATGTTGCACTATAACATTGAAGGTCAAGAATCCTATACTAGTGGAGATGATTTGGCATCATTCGCAGATAAACATTTGGCCATTCAATAGTAAAAATCTGCAGGGTCATAACCTCCGAGACCTATATCATCATTACTAACGCTGACCAATTGAGGAGAATAATTAATCTCAATTCCCTTAGAAGAAAAAAGCTTAAATAAAAACATATTTTGGTCAACATAATTCATATGTATGATTTTGTTTTCCTTGACATTGTAATATTGAGCCATCTCTAACACCCCTTTCTGTAGAATCAAGTCTCCATTCTACGACTTGTGTATACCAACATCATGTTTCTTCTGACAAGGATCAATTAGTTGAATCTTGTCATAGTTCAATTCATGTGCCAAAAATATAACAAACACATAATCCAACTGAATGTATGTTTGCATCAATTTAAAAATTGAAATTAATCAAGTTAAATTTAAGAAACAAAGACGAACTTATGAATCTTAAAATAATACCTGAGATAGCAATAGTTTGGATTTAAAGCAAGTGAAAAACCTCGAAGAAGATAAAGGTCGTTGGGGATTAGGAACCAGTTTGGGAGCAAGATAGTCTATTTCTTTCATAACCAAACTGAAAATGCGAATCTGAAAGTAACGTGTCCACAATATAGGATCCCTAACCAGTATAGACCATCCAATTTATAAAAAATTGCAATTTCACATGCTATACGAAAGCTTCAATTTTGCATGAAACACTCTTCAAATTCAACCATAAGATAGTTTCCTACCGGATCACGAAAGTAGTTTGGGCCCATCTCCATTTGTTGTCCCTAGTAGTGAAAGAAAGTTTCATCAAAACGAATGAACTCCTACACAATAGTCTCAAAATGGAATCAAGTCATATTTTTTATTCATGTTTACAAAGAACCAAACTATTACATATATCAAGCAAATATTTTTTTACAAAAAAACTATGTATTTACGTTCTAGAACTTGACAACTTGATGAAAGTTAGAATCTTTACCAGTAATCTAACAATGATCATCAAGAAAAATGAAATCATAAGTTCATAACTTACCCATGTTGGAAATACCAAGTTGATTGAACTCTGGAACCAATTTTTAAAGGAATAACGTCTTGCAGAATTGTTTTCGCTGGCCTCAGAATTCTTCATTCCAGAAAATTTGGTTGGTGAAGTTCCAAAGGTTTTTGGACAATTCAGAAGTGAAAAGTTATCAGAGAATATATAACTGTGAAACAACTTAAAACTCATCGAATGGAAGGTTCTACATCAACCATCATTATTTTAATATTTAACTTAATTATAAAAATTAATTTAAAGAAAGAAAACCTTCATTAATGGATATAGACATTTGGGTGAATGAAGTACATTGCAGAATGACTTTTAGGGGTTCAACTGCCCCATGCTATACAATCAATCATTTCGATACTAAAGGATTAAATGTAATAAACTAAATAAATAAAATTAATTTAGCGCGCAATTTATATTTTCCCACAACTAAAAGCTTACTTAGGATATTTTGTTTCAAAGCTTCAGGTATAAGAAAGAGTTAAACTTTGAAGAGTTATAGGAAGACCAAGTCCATAAATGAACTAAATTAAGTTTTAGGTACAATGAGTTTGCTATTATTTTATTTTTTATTTCTATATAATTGTTATATACTATTTGGCAACAATGAGAAGGTAAATTTGCTTGGGAGAAATTTTTAATTCGTCAATGTAAAACAAAAAACGTGTTTTAATTTGAAATATTGATATGGAATACAAATGTGTACAATGATTTTGTTTGAACAACAATATTTTTTGTCATAACTATTTCAGTAACAGTCCGATCATGGTGTCCAATGTATCTTGCGCAAATGCAAGACTAAAAAGAAAGTTGATGCTAAAAGAAAAGAAAATGAAGTGTGAAGAGAAGAGTCATAGAGTTCTACTTGATGAAGATCATCGAAGGAAAAAGAATTGTACACCACTGTCTGATATTACAATGATGGATTTTTCAATCGCTAGATTGAAACAGATAAGGATATCAAAGGGAATTATAATCATCAACCGCCTCAACGGAAAAGTAATGCAATGAAGTTTAGATTTCTTAATGAAAGTTTTCATCGCCAAAATCTACTTCAGAAGTTTCAAGTTGCAACAAAGTTATTATCAGAGTTTCATCAAAGTTCAACAGGTCAATCATCATCCCAGGTTGTACTACAAGATGTTGCACTACATGAAAGTACAACCCCACCAATTGAGAATATTGTTAGAGGTAATACTTTCTAAATTGGTAGTATGTAATTTATAGATTGTTGAAATAATTACCACATGTTTGAGATATACCAATAAGGTTTTCAGATTCACCACCTTACCAGAACGAAGACATGGAAGATGAATGTATAGCACAAGATGACGAAATTGAACAGTCCATGAATCCTAGATAAGAATTTATTTAATACCTATAATTTTTATTCCTCCTATATTGTACTTCATTTAGTAAGGGTATATTTCATTATACACAGTGTACGCAGACATTGGAGATCTAGTATTCATATGTAGGGAATGCAAGGCCTACATGTGGTATGAGGAAAGGATTAAGAAGACCAGAAAATCTGTGAGTTCGACTCTCCATTTGTGTTGCGGTAATGGTAAAGTTCAACTACTAATTCTAAAAGAGCCACCAATTCTTTTGCAACGTCTGTTATTTGACAATGAATCAAAAGAAAGCAAAAACTATCAAAATCATATTAGAACATACAATATGATGTTTGCCTTTACATCACCTGGAGCAAAAGTTGACATAACTTTTAATAATGGAAAAGCCCCCAATTTAAGAATCCAAGGTCAATCTTGTCATAGAATAGGAAGTCATTTACCAGTACCCGGTGGGCTTCCAAAGTTCGCCCAACTATATATTTACGACACCGAAAATGAAGTTCAAAATAGAATGGAGTCTTTAAGGTACATGAAATGTTTCTTCTATTCAACGTAAACGAAACTAAACAAGTACTTATATTAGCTCTTACTCTTGGCAGGAATCAAGATAATATTGATTTGGAAATTGTGAGCAAATTAAAGAGTATGCTCGATGATTTCAATGTTCATGCTAAATCATTTAGAATGGCAAGGGAAAGATATAGAAACCAACCATTTGATGATTTGAAATTGAGACTTATTGCATACAGCACAAAAGATGGAAGGATATACAATGTTCCCAATGTTTCAGAAGTTACAGCCCTTATTGTTGGTGATGTTGATACTGCTTCAGGTAGAGACATCATAATGGAAAAACAATCCGGCAAATTGCAAAGAATAAATGAATTGCACACAAGCTATCTAGGCTTTCAATATGGTTTATTATTTCCATATGGGGAAAATGGTTATAGACATGATGTGAATCATCGTGATAGACCAAGAGTCAACCAGAAAAGGAATAGACTGACAATTAGGAGTGATTTTGTTTCAGGTTACAAAGAAGACACTCAGAAGCATTAACTTTGCTTACATTTAGACGACTTTTTCAACAATTCATTGTTGAAGGATATACAATGATCGAATTTGAAAGATTGTCATTCATTAAATATAATCAATTTAAGTGAAAGGTTGATAAATATAATAACATCTGTCAAGCTTCCAGTAGTTCACAAAGCCAAGGATCGCAACAAGGAAAGAAGGTTGTTCTTCCTTCATCTTTTATTGGTTGCAGAAGATTTATGGATCATCTGTATTTTGATGGAATGACAATTTGTAGTTATATGGGATTCCCATATCTTTTCATAACTTTCACATGAAATCCTAAATGGCCAGAAATTACTAGAGCATTGAAAAAGTTAAAGTTATCATCAAAAGATCGTCCTGATATAGTTTCAAGGGTCGTCAAGATTAAGTTCGAACAACTTCTCACAGATCTAACCAAAAATAATTTATTGGGCAGAACTATTGCATGTAAGTAATCCCTTCTATGAATAATGATATAATTGTATTATACTAACTGTTCTGTGATTATTTTGTAGTCATGTATACTATAGAATTTCAAAAGCGTGGGCTACCTCATGCACACTTGCTCATCTTTTTGCATTCGAGTAGCAAATACCCAACTCCTGACGATATTGACAAAGTCATTTATGTTGAAATCCCTTGTCCAATAAATTGTCCAGAATTACATTAATGTGTTTAAGATCACATGATACATAGTCCTTGTGGTACTATAAACAGATCTTTGCCTTGCAAGAAAAATGGAAAATGCTTGCGCCTATATCCAAAAAAGTTTCAAAATACCATCAGTATATCAAAAGATGGATATCCACATTATCGTAGAAGGAACAATTCATTAACTGTGACAAAGAACGGTGTTTGACTTGATAACTGTTCTGTGGTTCCTTACAACCCTAAACTACTTCTAAAGTACCAAGCACATATAAATGTTGAATGGTGTAATCGCAGTACTTCGATCAAGTATTTATTTAAATATATCAACAAAGGTTACGACAGAATAACAGCTGCCATAGTTCCACAACAGAACGAAGCATATTTGAACAAACAACCAGTAAATGAAATCAAACAATATCTGGACTACAGATACGTATCTCCATGCGAGGCATGTTGGAGAATATTTTCGTTTCCCATTCATGGACGAAATCCAGCACTAGAAAGGTTATTTTTTCATCTTCTGGTAGAATAGACAATATACTTTAAACATGATGACGAAATGGATGATATTATGGGAAAAATAACAATTTCAGAATCAATGTTTACAGCCTGAATGGAATGTAATAAGAAATATGCAGAAGCCAGAAAACTAACATATGTTGAATTCGTTTCCAAGTTTGTTTATGTAAAGAAAGATAAATGTTGGAAACCAAGGAAAACATGAAATACTATTGGAAGGCTTATTTGGGTACCTCCAAGTACTGGTGAAGTGTTTTATCTTAGAAGAATGCTAACCCATGTAAAAGGTGCAACTTCCTACATAGATATCAGAATAATTAACAATGTAACATAATTTACATTTAGAGAAGTTTTATTAGCTTTAGGTATTTTAACAGATGATACAAAATATGTCGAAGCTATAAAAGAAGCAAAAGACTGGGGTTCCGGACATTATCTTAGAAAACTATTCGTACTATCATGTTGTCAAATAACGTCAATCATACAGAAGATTTTTGGAACAAAACATGGGAGTGGCTTGCAAATGGAATTTTGTATCGCGAGAGAAATATTTTCGGAATTGTAGGTTATATATATTTTGTTTAAGATTTATGAATTAGATGACCAGATAATATGTCTTCCAAAGTAAAAAGAAAGTCTAAAAATTGTTTTATATGTAGATTTAATCATTGGAACAGAAATGCTCCAAAACTTGACTTTGGTGGAGATAGAAAAATTGCTGGAGGAAAACAGAAGTAGTTTAAAATTCTTCCCAACCATGCCATACCCAAATGATTTTGTTTTCCAAAATTGTGGAAATAAGCTGGTATATGCAGAACTGAATTATAACATTGCTGAGCAACGAGAATTGTTCCAATCCAACTTAAGATCAATGACAAGTTAAGGATTCATATTCCTTGTTATTGTTGTACTTTAAACCAAAATGATATTATTTAACAACTGTCAAAACAATTCCCTTTAGGTGAACAAAAGTAAATTTTTGAAAAGATTAGTAAGGTCGTTCCTAATAAACAAGGAGGAGTATTCTTTCTATATGGATATGGTGGAATTGGAAAAATGTTCATGTGGAAAACACTGTCAGTAACACTTCGTTGTGAAGGAAAAAATGTACTAACTGTTGCTTCAAGTGGAGTAGCTTCTCTATTACTACCAGGAGGAAGAACAACACATTCTAAATTTAAGATACCAGTACCAACATTAGATAATTCAGTTTACAACATTGAACAAGGATCTAAAACTTCAGAGTTGTTAAAGAAAGCTGAACTTATTATTTGGGACGAAGCTCCAATGACACACAAATATTGTTTTGAAGCATTAGATAGAACTTGGAATGACATAATGAGTGGCATGACAAAAGAGAATTCAGTTTTTAGAGGAAAAAAGATAGTATTCGGAGGTGACTTTAGGCAAATCCTTCCTGTTATACCTGGAGGTAGCAGATTTGATATTGTAAATTCCACAATTAACGCATCTTATATTTGGGATCATTGTGAAGTTCTGACATTGACAAAAAATATGTGTCTGCTACAACAAGGTTTACAAAGTAGTACTACATCCGAGATTCAGGAATTCTCAAATTGGATTGTTAAAATTGGTGATGGTAAGTTAGAAGAACCAAATGATGGTTTAGTAGAAGTTGAAATACTTAAAGAATTTCTCATTTCAGAGTTCAATGATCCGATAAAAGCAATTGTGTATACAACATATCCAGATTTAATGCACAAGTACACAGAAGAGTCTTTTTTGTAATGTAGAACAATATTAGCAAGTAGAATTGAGATAGTCAATCAAATCAATCAATACATGTTATCGCTAATTCTAGGTATGCCAATGGAAATCATGAATTTAGTATAGTACATGTTGGTATAATTGGTATTAATAATATTCTTATTTATATATCTAATAATTGTATATAGCGGAAGAAAAAGAATTTCTTAGTTATGATTCAGTGGATGAATCCACTTTAAGTGATGCTTAGAACAATATCACATCTGAGTTCCTAAATTCACTTAGTATGTCTGGACTTCCTAACCATAAGATCAAACTAAAGATTGGAGAACCTATAATGCTTTTGAGAAACTTGGACCAAGCTACAGGATTATGCAATGGAAGTAGATTAATCGTGACCAAACTTGCAAACCATATCATAGGTGCTAAGATGATAACAGGTAACAAAGATGGACAAGAAATCTATATTCCTCGAACGTCAATGTCGCCCTCCCAGTCCCCATGGCCATTTAAGCTAATTAGAAAGCAATTTCCCATCATGTTGTCATATGCAATGACAATAAACAAATCTCATGGTCAGTCACTAGGTTTTGTCGGATTGTATTTGCCGACACCCATATTTAGCCACGATCAGCTCTACGTTGCAGTTTCTAGAGTTCAAAGTAAATATGGATTAAAGATATTAATCCATGACAATGAGAACAAATCGTGCAGCAAAACAACAAATGTAGTTTACAAAGAACTCTTCCAAAATGTATAGCTTATCAATTTTTTGTTATCAATTTCAAAATATTTTGTCCAATAGTGTTTACCAATATGATTGTAGTATAAAACTTTGAAAAAGAACTAAATATATAAGTGCAAAAGAGACACTTACTTTATTTGGAGATGCATCTAACCAGGCGAATGATCTATGAAAGATCTACCCATGGTAAAGGTTGGAGATCACGATCTCAATATCCAACAATGAAATATACTAGATTAAGAAATCCTGAATACAATAACTAATTAAAGATCACAAAAACAATTTGACATACATTTAATGTGCTAAATCCAATAACGATCGAGAGACTAGGTAATTATCTTATTCATGTACATTTTCACACGGATTAACAAATATTTCATTCTCATGAAATTCATATGTAAATCACAATGATGGAATAATACTTACCAAGATCGATCCATATTTTCTTCTCTGGTGTCATTTCTGCTTTCTTCATACAAGCTGAGAAAGTTGAATGACATGAACACGTAAATGAAGTACTTTCGAAACTTTGAACCTTTACCATTGCTTTGTACCATTACTCAACATATGCCACACTGCATTTAAAACAAAACCAACCAATCGACCAACTCATCCTTACTTTAACTAACTATACCACGATAATTCATTTATGCACATCCATTTCATAACAACGTGATATCTATGTCTGTAAAATATTTATATATTAGTTGTGACTATATAACAGAATATCTTGAACATAACGGTGTTATAATGCCAAGAACGAAAGAAAGGAATGGGTTACATATACTTTAAATGTTGTTATTAAATATATCTGGAAATAAATGTTGAATATGGAGATATAGTTCCCAACTTATTCAAATTATTAATAAGAAGCATAATAATTGTACATGTTTACAAAAATAAATTACATGTTTTGAAATAACATATTTTAGATCAATTTATAGTCGAAGAATTAATAAAAAATTGTTACCAATTTTTAAGTAAGCAGTGGTCAATAATTCTTTGTTAAATTTTCAACATCTGTGATAGTGGTAATCATATGATTTAGATATTCATACCACAAATCCAAATGATTATCTACACGTTCCAATTGTTAGTAAAAATATTATAAAATCTCGATTATAAACACTGTTTTTAATTTATTTTTGTAAATATTATACATATCATAATATTATACATTTTATTATTATTCGTTGCCCATTTAAAATCTTCATACTACATTTTTTGTTAGAAATATATATTGATACAATATGTATTGAAAAATTACTTTCAAAATGTACAAACTATTACTTTTAAGATTAATTATACAAAAGCCGGAAAGTAATTGAAAAATTTTCAAAAAAGTTGATTATAGTTTATCATATCAGAGGTGGACGTCATTCTTGAAAACAAAATAAGTATTTATTATTAATTAAACAATAATTCATCATCGACAAAGGAATTTTAATAACGAAAATAAAATCAAAAATTGAACTATGGATAAACATATTAACAATATTGTTGCATACAATATTAGAGCAATTAATAAAGTATTAGAGTAATTAATAAAATATATAGATGTATGTTAAAAACATACTAGAGTAATCCAGGTGTTGCAATTGTTCCAAGAAGACATAAGTTAGCTACATAAAAACTACCTAAAGCTCTACACTCTAAACCTTAAGTACATGAATTACATTTTTCTTCTCATTGTCCATTCCAAATTGAATGATATCACCAACAAATAACAGATTATCAACAAAGTAATCATTAAAATATTTCAGATATTTTTCCTTTCAGATTTTTTTTGGAAGCACAAAACGTTTTTTTAAGTGGCTTATTGAAAAGAGTGTTTTCTTTTCATATTCATCTACAACTGATTGAAAAATAAATAAAAACTATATAATTATGTAACAACTGTTGGCAAAAGCAATACAAGTCTAAATGCTGAAGCAAGATTTTGATGATGATAAAAGAAGCCTGAAAGCCGTCTGGAAGTCAATATGAAGACCATGTGTTGTTGTGTTTAAAGCTATCTTGTAAAGTGTAATTAGATTAGTTAGAATCAATATTGTACAAGTAAATTCTGGTATTTCTCGAAAAATCAAAGTGATAATCGATTATCACTTAGGATAATCGATTATCCTGAGCTGAACCAATTTTTTCAAGAAAGCACTGGAATAATCGATTATCACCTCTGATAATCGATTATCTGTTCAAAAATTTGTTTTTCATAAACCACACTTGATGAAGGATTATCTTGTTTTTTTTTTTTTAAGATTATTGAATATGGTGTGAGTTGATTAAGAAAGCTAAGTGAAATCCCCACTGGACATTAAGATAGCCAGCTATCTAGATGTGAAGGTTCCTTTCACAAAGTTCAAGAGAAGAAGATGATGGATTGATTCAAAACAAAAAGGAAATGGAAAGCACATAAACCATAGAAAACAAGAACAATTAAAGGAAGAAGAAAACATAAAATGGAAAGAAAAGAAATGGTAAAAATGTTAGAAGTACGCCACTACAAGGCTAGGCTAGAAGCCATGGCAACCTTGAAGATGAGTGGATGTGTGCCGCCACTTGCTATGCAAGATAAGGCTTAGAAGTATTCACTCCCAAGGGAGGAAACTCTCAGAAATGGTTGAGACACAAGAGTGTTTTTACTTCAAAATGTTCAACCCTTTTACATGTCTAGGAGCACCCCTTATATAGAAGAGTTTAGGGTCTTCTATGCAAATAAAAGATACCTAAGGATGTCTCTACAAAAACCTAACCCTAGCTTCTAGAAACTAGGTCAAATAAGGTTACAAAAATGAGAGACAAAAGAGCTAACTATGGTGTGTGCAAGGCTAATTTCGTTCTAGCACAAAAGGAGACCAAGAATGTGTCTCACATGTCTCTAAAAAGTGGCCAAAGTGTGCTAAAAACAAAGGAGACCAAAGGTACATAGGTACACTTGTTTTATGCCTTTTACTTTATGCTTTACGCCTTTGCTTTACTCTCTCATCCACATCATTTATGCTCCCCAATCACCATGCGCCACCTAGAATTGCTTTCTTACTCCTAATTAACCTACAAAGCAAATAAACATAGATTAGCATGTTGGCTTAAGTCAAGTCAACTATAGTCAACAAGTCAAACCTAGCCAAAGGTCAACAAGTCAACTAAAGTTGATTCAACTAAGTCAACTTAGGGAATCAAAAATAACAAACACAAATGAAAGGGATGAAGGATTAGTGAACTTCCTTTCTAAACATGCTTAGTCTTCTTAAGCATGTGCCTCCATCCTTGGTTGGGGTCAATCCTTCATCAACACTAGAATAATCGATTATCACTAGTGATAATCGATTATCCTGGTCAGTTGGGCGCGACTGTTTAGCTTTTTTTGACATAATTTCTGGAACCCCTATTTAAGGAACCTCATAGTTACTTCTCACTTACCTTTTTGAGAAGCTAAAGTGCTAGTGTTGTGACTACAAGAGAGTTCTCTGAGTGTTCTCAATAGAAGCTTTGAAAAATCTAGTGTGGGTAGAGCGATAACTTTTCCTGAGAGGTGTTCTAGGAGATTGAGTGCTACTGCTGTTGCTAGGAAAGCTAAGGTCAAGGTTCTTTGTGTGATTTAGAGAAAGGTGTTCATCTCTTGTGTGTTCAAGAGAGGTGTTTTCTTTCCTTACTCTTTTACTATCTGATTGTAAATCTGTTACTTGTTAGTGATTTAGTTAATCTCATTTTTGAGATTAACAACTGGACGTAGGGTCTTTTGATCCAAACCAGTATAAGTACTTGTGTTCAATCTTCTTCTCTATCTCTTTATTTTATCTGTTATTGTGATTAAAGAAATTAATATTTGATTTAATCGATAAATTTTGGAAAAATTTTAAAGTATTAATTTTATTACTTAAAACCAATTCACCCCCTTCTTGGTTTTTGTCCAAATGCACAAACATTCCGCTTCGCGATACCAACAATTGGTCCATTTGTTCTGGTTAATATTGTAAATGATGTGCAGGAACCAAAGCCATTCTCGCAATGGACAGCAGACGAAAATAGACGAGCCTAGTATGATGTAAAAGCTAGAAATATAATTTCATCTGCCTTCACCTTAGATGAGTTTTATAGGATTTCAGTCTGCACCAGTACACAAGATATGTGAGAAATATTGCGTGTGACCCATGAAGGAACAGACGATGTGAAAAGGGTACGCAAGAACTCCTTGATCCAAGAATACGAAATGTTTTGGATGCAACAAGGAGAAACTATCTACGATGTGCAGAAACGATTCACACATATTGTTAATCATCTCACAGGTCTAGGTAAAACTTTTGACACTGATGAATTAAATATAAAAATTATTAAATCCTTGAACAGGACATGGTAGCCAAAGGTGACAGCCATCACGGAGTCATAAAATCTTGCGACAATGACGATGGCAACTCTCTTTGGAAAACTGAGAGAGCACGAGCTTGAACTGGGCAGACTAAATGAAGAAGAAGATATTGGAAGAAAGAAGAACATAGCCTTTAAAACTGAAGTGGTTAAAGGAAAAAAGCAAAAGGAAGAAGAAGATTCGGATGACGATGAAAATCTTAGTCTTATGATTAAGAAATTTACAAAATTCATGAAGGCCAAAGGTAAAAATCAATTCAAGAACATCAAGAAGGATAATCAAGAATCATCCTCAAATTTCAAATGTTACGGATGTGGAGAATCTGGACACGTCAAGGCCGATTGCCCAAATTCAAAGAAAAGTGAAGAAAAGAAGGGCAGCAAATTCTTTAAAAAGAAGGCATACATAGCATGGGAAGACAATGTCTCAAGCTCATCAAATTCTAGCGATTCTGAAAATGAAGAAGCAAATCTATGTTTGATGGCTAATCATGATGATTCTGACAGTGAGGTAAATTCTACTTTCCATGAAAATGACTATGATGACTTGTATGATGCTTTTCAACAATTACTTATTAAATCTAGTAAATTAGATACTGCTCATAAAAAGTTAAAATCTGATTTTAAAGATTTACAAAGTAAATTCAAAAAATCTCTTGAAGAAGAAGAATTTTTGAAAAGTAAAATTTCAATTTTAGAAAATAAAGAAAAAGAAACTGTTGAATGTGTTTCATGTAAAAGTTATATGTTTGATATATGTATTTTGGAAAAACATCTTGAAGATGCCTTAGAAAATAAAAATTGTGAAAAGTTTAATCTTAAGAAAAACCCAAATAAGACCAAGCATGCTCATAATCATAATTTTAAAAATAAAACTAAGAGAATTCGTAGAATTTGGATAGAAAAAGGAACATATCAAGGACCCAAACAAGTTGTGGGGGACCTAAATGAATTGTTTCCTTATTTTTCAGATGACTTCTAAATCCAGAAGATCAATGTGGTATCTTGACAGTGGTTGTTCAAGACACATGACTGGAGATAAAAAGAAGTTTAAGAACTTTAAAAAGAAGGAACAAGGATTTGTCACTTATGGGGATAACAACAAGGGTAAAATACTTGGAACAGGTGATGTAGGTGGAGGAAATACTTTGGAGATCAAGGATGTACTGTATATGGAAGGACTAAAGCACAATCTTCTCAGTATAAGCCAATTATGTGATAAAGGACTCAAAGTAATATTTGAGAGTGACTACTGCACTATTCATCAAAAGGACTCCAAAGAAGTAACCTTAAAAGGTATGAGACACAATAACATTTACTTGATTGATCTTGATAATGCATCATCTAGTGATATAATTTGTTTGGTTGTTAAAGAAGAAAATCCTTGGTTATGGCATAAACGAGCTGCTCATATTAACATGCAACAATTAAACAAACTAATTTCTAAAGAATTAGTAATTGGATTGTCAAAAATAAAGTTTGAAAAAGATAAACTATGTGATGCATGTCAAAAAGGAAAACAAGTAAAATCTTCATTTCATTCAAAAAATGTGATTTCTACATCAAAACCTTTAGAACTTTTGCACATGGATTTGTTTGGTCCTTCAAGGACAAAAAGTTTTGGAGGAAATTATTATGCTCTTGTTATTGTTGATGATTACTCAAGATTTACATGGACCTTCTTTCTCACACTACAAAGTGAGGCATTTAAAGCTTTTAAGAAATTTGCAAAAGTAGTTCAAAATGAAAAAGATTTGAAAATTAAAGTTTTAAGAAGCGATCATGGTGGAGAATTTCAAAATGAATTGTTTGAAAACTTTTGTGAAGAAAATGGAATTATGCATAATTTTTTTGCACCTATAACTCATCAACAAAATGGAGTTGTAGAAAGGAAAAATAGATCTTTAGAAGAATTAGCTCGCACAATGTTGAACGAATATAATGTGACTAAATATTTTTGGGCTGATGCTGTGAGCACAACTTGTTATGTATTAAATAGAATGCTCATTAGACCAATTTTAAAAATTACCCCCTATGAATTGTTTAAAGGGAGAAAGCCTAATGTAGCACATTTAAAAATATTTGGATGCAAATGCTTTGTTCTAAACAACGGAAAAGAAAATTTGGGTAAATTTGACTCTAAAGCCGATGAAGCTATTTTCTTAGGATATTCATTAACTAGTAAAGCCTATAGAATTTTCAATAGAAGAACCTTGAATGTGGATGAATCTGTGCATGTTGTTTTTGATGAAATTGTGGACCTTGAGGAGAACCCTCTTGAGTCAAATAAAACAAATGCAGGTGATGAAGAATATTTTAAAGAAGCTCTTGATGAGATGTACCTAAATGAGAACCCATTGACTAAACCTGAAGATCTTGCCAAAAGTTGGAGATCACCTAGAGGATTGTCTCTGGAAAATGTCATTGGAGATATATCAAAGGGAGTAGTTACTAGAAATATGTCAAATTTCTGTATGACTGTTACTTTTGTTTCACAGATAGAACCCAAAAATGTAGAAGAAGCTCTTCAAGATGATCAATGGTGTATAGCAATGCAATAAGAGTTGAATCAATTTGAAAGGAATGAAGTCTGGGAACTCATTCCTAGGGATGATTCACACCAAGTCATAGGAACAAAATGGGTGTTCAGAAACAAGCTAGATGAAGATGGAAACATCACTAAAAACAAAGCCAGACTTGTAGCAAAGGGATACATACAAGAAGAAGGTATAGACTATGATGAGACATATGCTCCAGTTGCCAGGTTAGAAGCTATATGTTTACTTCTTGCCTATGCTTCTCTCATGAAATTTAAACTATATAAGATGGATGTCAAAAGTGCTTTCTTAAATGGATTTATAAAAGAAAATGTGTATGTTGAACAACCACCTGGCTTTGAAGACTA
>Ga0214543_1000318_pt1 | contig 76508 bp, 49 predicted proteins | sample CNSS2metaG_FD_160094 | JGI IMG/M metagenome (GOLD analysis project Ga0214543, IMG submission 160094) | Root nodule microbial communities from cowpea collected in UCLA plant growth center, Los Angeles, California, USA - CNSS2 | ecosystem: Host-associated > Plants > Roots > Nodule | place: USA... | reverse complement strand
GTTATTTTCTTCTCTCGACATAAGATTAAGGTGATGGCATGAGGATAACAAATACCTAACAGATTTATGTAGTATAAACTATCATAGCTATGCAATATTGTTGTACTCATTTTTTTTAAAGTACAAGACATTTGATTCAATGGCTTTTTCTAGTTATTGATTAACTAGTAATTATGGAATATAGAAGTTAATACTCTTAAGAAAAGCGTTTAGAAACTATTATGGATTTTTTCTGATTTTCAGGTGTGAGAATGTTGTAAAAACAACAAAACTTAAAAAAAACAGCATTGTTTGACGTCTGGTAGAACCTTCACAGACGTTATTTAACGTCTGACTCTCCTGGCCCCGACGTTAATTAACATCTGACTCTCCTGGCCCCAACGTTAATTAACGTCTAACTCTCCTGGCCCCGACGTTAATTAACGTTTGACTCTCCTGGCCCCGACTTTAATTAACGTCTGACTTTCCTGGTCCCGACGTTAATTAACGTCTGCTCTCCTTTCCGACGTCAATTTTGATGTCACCCAATACGACGTCGGTGTTTGGGCAGACGTCAAAAACCGAAAATATCAAACGTTAAAATCCTTTTTTGTATTAGTGTAGCCTTCACCAGTGCGTTCAGTTCCATGTTGTCAATCGAGTTAACCAGAGTCTCAAACAAGTTTATTTCAATGTCGCGACGAACAACAGTCTCCAATAACTCGATGAGTCCAGCCTCCGGTCCCTTCATACCAGATGACGATCCTGACCCCAACAAGGCGACCCTAACCTTCTTCACGTCTTTTCCCCTACCAGCTCTAGTCGGCAACTCAGCTTTCTTCTTAGAGCCCCCATGCACATGGACTTCCATAAGAGGCTCTTACAAATTGGGAACTTCAGTGCTCCCAACAACCTTCGCCTTTGTCGCCTTCTCCTTATGGAGAGTTTGAAAAAGATTCAAATTCTTCTTCCCCATTTGTGCCATATGTCCTACAAACAACAACACATACTGATCAGTTAACTCAAACACAGTATAGCACTTGAAAATACAAAAAGATACCTTTTATATCAACAATTGGATGAACCGAATTATAAATCCTAACTAAGCCCTTAGTGGGAATCTTATCATTAAACTTCATCACAGTATCCACCACCTCCCTGTTCGCCACTGACACCCTTTTCATCTCCTTATACCGCCAAGGATTTTCGGTCCAATTCCTGTCATCAGTATGAAAATATGAACGACATGCCTGCTTCACCACCACCTTTAAGAACACATCCTTAATGTGTTTAAAGGACTGGGTAAATGCGTCCAACCTATTTATCCCCAATCGACTTATGAGTGATAGCCAGGTTGTTAGACTCCTCGGCCAAGCATCGAAGAAATAAAGGAAAGAGTGTGGAGAAGGCTGCAAATACAAAGCTTTACACAGCACCTGGAACGCCTACAGATATGCCCAACTATTCGGATGCAGCTGAGTAGGAGCAACATTTAGCAATCACAACACCCCTATAGTGAAGTCGTCAAAAGGCAACCTAATCTACAGCTACGAAAAGTGACACATGTACATGTAGAAAAATTCATCAGTAGCCCCTTCTTGACCGTGGCATACACAATCAACTGCACTAACCCTCTTCAAGGCCACGATGTCCTTTCGTGCACCTCTATCAAATATAGGAATGCAATTTAGCCACGACTTCAGCAACCGCGACCACTGGAACAAAGAGTACTGTGTCCGCACATCCTCAGCCACCCCCCCGTATCCTGCCTTCACCGGCCAATTACTATCCGCCAACTCTTCTAGTGGGTCTTCCCTAACTTCGGTTGTCATCTCCATAGGAATTCTCCCCTCACAATCCAACTGACCCTTTTCACCACTCGTAGATTGACTACTTCCATCCTCCCTTGACCAAACACTCCCACTACCCGGACTCAACAAAGAAACAATTTCACTAATACTAGACATACCTTTTCTTTTTAGACAACAAGAAGATGGTAGAGACAAGGAACGTATCGGACAAGATCTCACGCAAATAAATAGATCCCCCCAAATTTCTTGCAAATGAACTAAAGTAAAATTTTTGTATTTATAACCACCATCCTAAACGCTTCAACTTTTCCCGCCAGAAATAACAATTAGACGAAGTGTGACAACGAAATGCGAAACGCCACAACAACCCAAACGGCAGCACGAAACCCCTTGATTAGACCTTTGACATCTGCCACCTTTTCACCTACTACCACTTCTTAAAACTATAGCCTTAACAATGTTCATCACACTTAAAGGTTAGGGGACTGGTGTACTGCACCTAGGCGGACCAAGAAAGATACTCACACACTTCCAATCCTTTACTGCTATACATCCATCAACAAAGGTTGGAGGATTGGTGTACTACACCTAGGCGGACTAATAAAACCGTACGGCCAATCCCGCCTACACATAACCCCACAAATGAAATTATGAGGTGAGTCACCGGACAAGCAAAAGCACATAGCGGCCTAGGCCGCCTACTTCAGAAAACATAACGATATCTGTTGACCACTCCTGACTTAGAATATTATCTCTAGTACCAACAAACATTAACTTAGGGCCTAGGCTAGGCCCAGGCCCATCTAGGGCCCAAGCAATGGCTCAGCCCACAAGAAGCGCATACATAATTAATAACTCTATAAATACAGTGGACCTCAACAATTAAAGGTACGCTTTCATTAATCCCTTAATCAAGAGATTTGACTTTCTGAGAGTTTTTTCGTTGACTTGTTCATCGGAGCCCTCTCCACAGGTAACCCCTCAAGGGTCCAAACCGTGTACATCAACATATGGCCTATGCAAGCCGAAGAGGAGCCAACTCGAGAGAATGAGGATTGAGTTAAGGTGATATTTGTGTCCTTAACATCTCTTATTTGTTTCTGCAAGAACACTATACTTTTTGTAGTTTTTCCTATGCAATACAATCTCTTTCATTACTCTTATGTTCTATCCCTATTCTTCATGTGCATGATGGAATATTTATGCTTTTTGGTGTATCTAATCATTGGAAAATGTTTTGGAACCTAGACATGGATAAAATAGCCAAGAGGTTTGGTTCTAGATATAGACTTGATCTCTTGGTCATTTTACACATCTTTTTTTAATGCAAAACTTGTGTTAAAATAGTTAAGGGACTAGTATTTTCACATAGAGATTTTGATAAAGACCCATTTTAGAATTAGCAATACATGGTGGTGGTCAAGCAAGCTCAAGGAAGATCCCCACTTGACATTTAGATAACCAAGGTTATCTAGATGTGAAAGTTCACTTCCAAGGCTCTAGAGAAGAAGAGGAGTTCAATTAATGGAAGCTAAGAACACAAATATAAATGAAGCATAACAAGCACATAAAATTAAGCATACACAGAACGAAAAAGAGAAGAAAAGATGAACAAGAGGATGGGGATTCAATGGTGGATCACGCCACTTGAAGGGTACTAGGGCTCACCAGTTCAAGATAAGTAGAGATGTTGCCACTTGAGCTTTAGGCTCAAGATAAGACTAGAGAAGAAACACTTTCAAAGGAAAGCACTCTCATAAATGGTCAAACATAAGGTATTATGACTCAAAATATTCAACCATTTCACAAGTTTAGGAGAGCCCCTTTTATAAGTTATAGGAAATGGTCTCTTAGTAAGAATACAAAGCTAAAGGGTGCACTAGCAATAACACAATTAAACGTTCTAGAAGCTAGGTAGAAAAAGGAAATGTCTTGACCAAGGGGTTTGTGGCTCTTATGTGGCGCCTTTGACCTTCTAGAATGAAGGTCAACTCCAAGCTCCTCTAACTCTTCAAATGTGCGCTCAAGGGGGTGTGGGCTTAAGCCCAAGCCTCTCCTTCACTCCAATTAGTATTATCCTCCTCCAAGTTTCGTCTAACTTCTTCCTAGAAAACAAACAACCTAACAAAAAGGTCAACAAGTCAACTCTCAAGTCAAGTAAACAAGGTCAACTCAACTTAAGTCAATTAAAGAAAAGTCAACATAAAACTAAGGCTTAATTAGTTAGATGGTACCCACTTTGGTGAAAATTTGTCAAATTGGTCCCTACTTTTCAAACATTTCAATTGTATCAATCTCTATTTTTTTTAAAATGCCACGTGTTAGGTTCCTGTATTGACACGTTGCACTAAAAGTGCCACGTGGCAAGGTAATGGCACGTGTTAGTGTCATTGTCAAGTGTCATTATCTTGATTTAAATATAGTCCCCATATATGTCTCTTTAATTTAATTTAGACACAACATATGTCTCTTTGATTCAATTTAGTCCAAAAATAGTTTTTTTCAAAATAGAGCAATATTGTCTCTCTCCAAATCGATACCAAATTTATTATTTGTATCAATGTTATACTACTACTTTTTTTATTATTAAAAATGACGTTTTAACGTATTATATTTTTCTTAATTATTAACCCATGTCTTGTTAATCATGACTTTGCCACTAAGTTTTAATATAAATATCAATACTTAATTTTGTAATTTAATTTTAATAAAAAAAATATCAACATAACATTTATATAAATAATAAATTTGGTATCAAATTGGAGAGAAACAAATATTGCATCTATTTTGAAAAAATAAAAGGATTAAATTCAATCAAAAAGACATATGTGGGGACTAAATTGAATCAAAGAGACATATATAGGAACTAAATTGAAATCAAGACAATGACACTTGGTAGTGATATTGACACATGGCATAATATTGTCACATAGCACTAATAGTGTCACGTGTCACACCAAGGACCTAATATATGACAAATGTTTTTTTCAAAAATAAAATTAAAAATTAAAAAAACACATATTGACATGTGGCATGTTGTTAACGTCATTAGTATTTTTTTTAAATGGACCTAACTGAGACAATTTTTCAAAAGTTGGGACACAATGGAAATGTTTTTAAAAGTGGAGACCAAATTGACACTCCCACCAAATTGGGGACTGATAAACCATTATTTTCCCTATTTTATTGCCTTCTTATGCTCATCTTTATGGATGTTTAGTGCTTAATTGTGTATCTTTGTTGCATTTTAGTCCATTGGGTTTCATTGGATCATTATACCGAATTTTGATTAATTTGGCATTAATTGGTCTAATTTTCATTTCTAATTATTTTTAGGTATTTTGTGAAGCAATTTTGGAGCTTGGATGCTAATCATAAGGTGAAGAGAGAGTTGCGACGTCATTCCCACATCATTGCCACATTTGCACCTTGTCAATTAGCTTGTCCACATCATTGCGCCAACATTTAAGGTCCATAGTGGCATTTTTGTAATTCTAAAGCCTTTAATGGCATTTTTCTAAATATGAGTGGTAGATTTGAGAGGACCATGTTTTCTTAGGCTTTAAGGAGGGTTTTAGACTCCAGCTAAGATTTTTGTATTGATTTCTTGAAGAAATTGAAATGAAACCATGAGGTTGTTGTTCATTTTCGAATTCTATTCTAGTTTGCCCTTCTTCAAGTTGAATTTTCATGGTAAAACACGAAATTGATGTATGCTTAATCTCAATTTCGTGTTTCTGCACCTAAATCGACTTATATTCATGCTTAATAGGTATGGGTTGTTCACAACATGCTTAATCAATGGGTTTTAGTTGCTTGAAGTTGTTGGCATAAGAAAGCTTGAAGCAAAGATTTGATAAAGCCAAGTGCATGAAGATCATATGTGGTTGATGAAGATTGATGAAGATCCATGTAACACCCTAGATGGATATTACTTGATAAAATAAAACTTTATTGTAATTCAAGATAATAAATAAGATTCCCAAATGCGGAAAATTTAAAAATTTATCGCTATAGTTATATTACGCTGTGACATCATTATTACAAGCTCATAGTGGAGAAAAGCTTCATAAAGTTTATTACAATGTCTGAAATTAAAATATAAAGTAAATCATCCCCTAGTCTGCCCCGCTCAATCCCTACACATCAGTACGCTCACATGGATTCACATTTGCTCCCACGTGACAAGTCACATCATCATCGCCAAACACAAACAGAAAGGGTGAGCTGAGAAAGAAAAATAATACAAACAATAAAATAATAATAATTAACCCTCACCCAATCTATCTTAGACAATTTTAGTTTATTGACTTTATAACGTTCCACCTCAATCTCATAACCTATATGAGAAAGATCCATTCACAACCTTGGTTCTTAGGATTATCATGCTCCCACGAACCTACCCGTTCGTGGTCCAACTCTACGGACCTCCCCGCCCGTAGTCCAACTCTACGAACCTGCCCGCTCGTAGTCCAACATGCGTGAACACCTACTATGAACTTCCCTGCTTATAGCAGTCTCAAGTGTGAGCACAGAACATACGAACCTCCCCTCTCGTATCCCCACACAAGAGTACAACAAATACGGACCTTCCCGCCCGCATCAATCACGCATTTCCAACCTCCGTTACGAACCTCCCCGCTCATAACTAGTCCAGCATATCCCTGACCAAACCCTCAAGACCATCGATGTAAAATGCTACAAAACAATACATTGTCCGCACTCTATTGCTTGGCGTTGCCTAAGCACCGCTAGACGAAATTGCGTTGCAGACCGCTTGGAAAAACCTCTCGCCGCTAGGCACTAGGCACTCCCAAAAACAATAACACATATCCCATACATCAATTATTCATATATATATATATATATATATATATATATATATATATATATATATACACTCACAATTGAGACTGGATTGAAACTTGAGTTTATCCAAGAATTAATCATACTCTTAGGAGCTCTAAAACAACAACACAATAATGCATATTTTAATACCAAATCCAAGATTCATCTCAAATAGTACCTACAAAAGTCCCTTCCAACCAAAACCTCATGTCAACCCAAAATTAACATCAACACATAGTCATATAATCTCATATTATACAATCCAAAACCAGAATCCATATTTTGCATCATGTTTCTTTATAATATATACACATGTATATATTAGAATCATATTTTTTTTAAAGCGCTGCACCAACTACATAATTCTACTGCACCTTCATTAATCACATCGTTATTTTTTTTATTCTTATTTATTTATTTTTTTATAATATAACTCATAAAAAAGCCTCTGCACCTGCAACCATTCTTCTCTACGATGATCTCCAATTTTTCGTCAATTACAAGATTGCACCCATTTTATAAACTTATTTCACACTTAATAGATCATTATTTTACACTGCTGCCAATACATATTAATCTTTTATTATTCCAACGATCAACACCTAATAAAACTTCATACTTACAATTTCAACCCCTGGCTTAATCGCTACGCAAACATAATAATAATTCAACTACAAAAGCGTTTAATATATCTTTACCATATCATATACATTACTATGCAATACATTATATATACACAAAACACGATGCCACTAACTTTTGATACCAAAACGTAATATCAACCTACCATTATTCATATTAGATTAGCTTTATTTGATACCATGCCTAATATAATATTATATATATATATATATATATATATATATATATATATATATATATACACGTTGTCTATATTCCTGCATAATTAATATAGAAAATCACACTTGCATTTTTATACTTTTATATGAATACATGTAATATATCTACATCTTGAAATCCAGAATTTTAATTCACCTCTGGATTCATTTTTTTTTTATTATCTTTTCATAAAGGTTTCCACTGTATCAATTCACCTAAATAACTTTCCAAATCCTAATGATCTTTTACACTTCAATTGCCTAATTATTTATTTTTCAACTTGTGTTCATGCAACTTCCCTCTATTCCAACTCTCCCGACGTACTCACCCATGAAAACACATCCAACCCTAAAAGGAAAACAATAGACAGCAGACCCTACATATTTTTTATCCACTTTCACATCAATAATCACCAAGAAATCTCACACTTTAACATCTTTTCGAGTTTTATAAAACAATAACACCAATAACCACACCACATATACCCGGTTTCCTAGCTTCAAACAATTTTTAATGAATTATTCCTTGTTCTCAAAGCTCCCCTCCTTACCTCCACTCCAATTCCCTCTCTGGATTGCAATTCTCAACCCTCACTTGACACGCACACTATGAGTCTTTGTTTTCTCACTCATTCTTCTCTCTCCCACACATTCAGTCCAAAATAAATAATACAAATAATAAAAACGAAATTAACTTAAATTCAAGTTTTATGACCATTACTTTTGATTAATGCACCCCAACTGCTACCTCTCTGGTTTCTCAGGGGATTTCTACAGTTTCTAGATTTTTCCATCACTTAGCAAAAATATAAAAATATAAAGGGCCTACTTACTCTAGCCAAGATTCAAACCCATAACCTTCCAACACATCCTACACATACACACCAACAAACCATCACATTATTCTTGTCAATTCACACATTCATACAGGCTTAAACCATGCTTCCACATTTATAATATTTTGGTAAAATAAAACACAATTAAAATTACACTAATGGCACACACCAGACTCGAACCCAAGTCCTTTCAACCACTTAAGCTGACTTTATTCCTTACCAAAGACTTGTCAATAAATTTTCTTAGGGTACTTCCAACCCACAATTGTTTGTAATTTATTTATTATTCTTTATTCCAATTTCACAGGTCTTACAATCCACTTGAAGATTATGTTTCAATTGTATTAAATCAGTAATTAATGTGTTAAATGAAATGATTACATGTTTTATCATGTTGGTAAGCTATATGACATAGGTTAGATGTCTTGTTAGTCTTAATGTGTTCGTTTTAATTTGTTAAAATGGGTTTTAATAGGTTAAGAGGCTTGTTGTATATAGTTTCTGGTATGAATGTATTCAATCAGTTAAATTGTTTTTCAATCGACTGATTTCACTTAAGTCAAGTGAAATCATCTGTTTGTACCCAAAATTCAACCGATTGATTTCACTTAAACCAGACTATATAAGTTTTATTTTTGAGAGTAGAGGAATAATTGAGTTTTTGAGAACAAAAACTTATCATTTATTACTGAAAAACTCTCTCTCTACATTACACAGCTGCAACGTATTGATTGAAGATCTTGGAGGCATTTTAGTTTGGGATTAGCTTAAAGAACTCGTGTATGGTTGGCTATGGAGAGCCACCATCAGGTTTTGTAGTTCTTGTGCCTTTGGTTGTTTACTTTATGTGATTTTAGGTCTGTGAGTGTGATTCTTGTAGGGTGTTAGGCTAGATTTTTATGTGTGTAACACCCCAATTTTGGGATGTCACGGAACGTTAAAAAACTTTCTCGTTCAGTGGAAAAGGATTATCATTGAAAATGTACTAATAAAAAAACTTATAACTTAATTTAAACTACGTAGCTCAAAATGTAAGCTTGTCAAAAAAATTCAAATAACAATTTCGAACAAAAGAAAATTACATAGCTTTTAGTATCTGATTTAAAACAACTAAATAAATTAAAAAAACTCTCGAGTCCACCCTAACCTCTCGTCAATCTACTCCATGCCAAGATTATCTACAATATGATATGCTCTCGTATAATACACACGTTATACAATCATCGCAAATAAAACAAACACACAAACAAACAAATAGGGGTAAGCTAACCTTAAACAATGATATTCATAAAAGAAATTCATAAATAAAACATGTTCAATAATACTCAACGTCGCATTCAAGTAACACGGAAACATTATGATCACAATCCATTCTTGGTTTGAACACACAAACACCAAATCCAAACATAGCATCACATTCATCTAAAATCTTCAAACATAGTGATCATAATCAAGCTTTGATTTTCCGTGGCCTCTCACCCCACAACAACATCTAGTTTCCTAGAATAAATGGTTCGATGTGTCCCACTTATCGCAGCCAGATGTCTCCCTTATTCCTCAAGAAATTATAAGTAAAAACATTAATGCATCGCACATCGGGCACTATACTCGCAACGAGCTGAAATAAGGTGAAACATCTTTCCCCTCCCCACTACTTCACACAGGCGAGAGGGTACAACACTCGAACCAATCCTCTACCACTACTTCACACAGGCAAAGAGGACCTCTTTCCACTGCTTCACACAGGCGAAAGAGTCTTCACTGGGTTCCTAGATACAGAAAACCTCACACAACATTTAATTCCAACAAGATTCTTCAAACAAGGCAAATTACTCCCAACATTCAACACATGAGAACTACATATTGCCAACAAAGTACTCATTACCACATCATGCATAGCAACCAAATTCCATAATGAAAACAAAATTCATATTCCACACCTAATTCACATGAGCAAATAATTAAACCAATGAAACACCCATTCACCAACCAATTACCACCCACCAACAACGTACACATTTGAAGAAACAAAAGAAATGTAGCTGCACCAAAAGAAAACTAACATTCAAAAAAGTGGCCCCACAAATAGAATAAATTAATTGATTTAACTTTCCCTCCCAATTGCCTACGTGATATCTGCACCAAAAGCTAAAGAGTACAATACCATTAAATGTGGTATGAATGGTTTAAAGAAAAGAAACAAAAAAACACGTGGGCCCCATTATCTCCATGCATTCACGTGAGATATAAATAGAAAAAGAGAAGAAAGAGAAAGAATTTAGGAGGATGAAGGAAAATGGCAGAAGCAACGTGAATGAAAAGAAGCCCATGTCTTTATGTGAAAAAATAATAGAAAGGGAAGAAAGAGAAAGAATTTAGGAACCCATTCTCACCCCTGCAATGTGAATAAAGTCTTAGGAAAACTAACAGCTACATGCGCTGCACCCACAAATGAAAACCTGTGGTATGAGTAAAACACAACTGCACCAAACGAAGGAACCCGAAACCAAAACCCTACAATTCTTCAGTGATGAGGAAGAATAATGAAGCCCGAAAGGAACCCTTGCACTGCACCGTAACAACCACCAATTTTCTAAACAATTTCACTTTTAAACCATACAAAAAGGAAATCGAACCCCATGCACACCATGACACCAAGATACGTGTATAAGCTAACACTACTAGCACCGTAAACCACTAATAACGTGTGGCCCTGCACGGCCCTGCATTGCACCGTGCAGAGAAGACCCCTTTATGCATGTTAAGGTTTTAAATAAAACTTTACACAAAACACATGCCAATTATAAGCATCAACCAATACTTGTAGAAGGAGAGAAAAGAAAGAAAGAGGAAGGAAAGGTTGCAACATAACATGAATCATTGGGTACATTACCGTGGCACTCACGAGGTTTAGGTTGCAAGGCTTTGCTTTAAAAAAAAACTAACACATTATAAGATCAAGCTACTACACAAATCTTATGGCTGCACCTAAACGGAATGAACCGAGAAAGGGAAACAAACCATGCAACCAATGCCAAACCCACTACGATCAGCCCAATAAAACGATATGTAGAACCTTATTTGTCGCACTGCCAACCCGCTCCATTAATCATATACACAACATGCACAATACCACGCCACAAACATCACGAAGTCATTCATTGATCGTAGAGAATAAGAAACAAACTCAAAAGTTCAACTTCATTCTTTAAACCACAAGAAAACGAGAACATAAGGCCAATATTTAAACCAAAACAGAAGGCAAACTCAGCTTCATGCAATATTAGAACAATAACACAACCACAGAATTCATGGCAACAATGACAGTATACAAAAAATTAACTTCCCCTACCTCGTGAAGTTCTTCCAAACATCTACTTCGCTGCCTCATTTCACTTCTCCATGGCTTCTCTCGGTCTCTTTCTCTATACTTTCTCGTTCTCCCCCTCTCCAAAACCCTCATGTTTAAAACTAAATTTTATCTCCTATTATTCCTAGCCTTTTCTGTTTATATTTTTCAAAACTATATGGCAGCAACAGTTTTCAAAAACAAAAATAGAAACATATATATATATATATATATATATATATATATATATATATATATATATATATATATATATATATATATTGCAAGTGGCAACAACGTTAAAAGAATAGCAGCCACTGTTTTTATTTTAAAGAACCATAACAACAATGTTTTCTTTTAAAAGAATCTTAACAGAGGAAAAAAAATGAAGGAGTTACGTTTTGATATCACCAGAAAAATGTGGCAGTGGCTACAAACTCTCATGAACCAAAAGCTATAATGCAACAATCCTTGCACCATTATCGTGAATGAGGAGAGAGAAAATTATTCGAAAGAGTTTCGTGGGCCCCACAACTTTAAGGAGAAAAAGAATTTAAAACCAACACTCAAAGCATAATTCAGCCACCCAAGTTCAAACCCCGCACCTGTATGCATTACACACAACTTCCACCACTAGACTACATCCATCACACGATATGGGGTGCACAATAGGTATAAAACCACTTCTTTTCAACAAACCATAATTATTTTAATTAAATAAACAACAACTTAGTTCACTCAATTAAAATAAATACAACAATCACTTAAATTACTCAAATAATAATTATTCCACATTTAATAAATTTATAACCTAATTAAATTAAATAAATCAACCATCTTAATCAAGTCATCAATTTTTTTTCATGTGTTTTCTTTTGTCTAATTTTTCTCGGGTCTTACAATGTGAGTCAAAAATCTTGTAAGTTTCTTTCTTCAAAAGTGTAATCTTGGTGTGTGATTTGTAAAACTTTTGAATATAGTGGAAACTAGGCTCAGGTTATCTTGGTAAAGGATGTAGCTTTGTGATTGAGTGAACCAGAATAAAAACAAATGTGCCATTCTCTTCTCTTCATCTTATTCACATTAAATAACTTTAAAAACTCAAGAAAACCAAGCAATTCATTCTTTGTTGAGCTTTAATGCGTTTTTGTGTAATCTGATGTTGCATAATTGTTAGAAATATTGATTGGAACAAGTCTTGTGTGTAAAAGTTTGTTGTTTGAGTTAAATTTGCGAATTCTATATTTTGTTTAAATTCCCAGGATTTAAGCCAATTCATTTGAAATTTTAATCAATTGTTTCATAGGCTCAAGAACAAATTAGTCTGTTGTTTTATTTTTTGACTGATTGAAAGTGTATTGCTCTACAGCTTTTGCATTCGAATTTCGTGGTCTATTTGATTCAATCAAAAGGGGTTTTAAGCTTTCGAAAAAGTTTTAAACAACCAATTCAACCCCCTCCCCCCCACCCCCTTCTTACCTTAAATCACTATTTCAAACTAATATAAGTATGTTTTGCTTAATGACATATTGAACTCGTGTTAATTATCTCTTAGTTGATTAATTTCGGGTTTCATGAGAGAAAATTGGATAGAACAATTAATTCTGTAATTTGTGATTGGTGAAATTTCAGTTGAATCAAGGAATCAATACTGCTTTCATTACTGTTTTATTAATCTGCAATTACAATTTGAACTTTTTTTAGTACTTGAATCTACCAACCCCCCCCCCCTTGTGTTGAATTGTATCTTGAAAGCTTTAGTTGAAAATAATGGTCATTGGGAAACAACCTTAGGTTAACTCCTGAGTATTATATTTATTTGTTTAATTTAATTAGGTACGACCTCGATCAGGGACTATTTGACTAATTAAACCTAAAACTAAACCCGAAGAGAAAGAAGGTTTAGATACTTCTCTTTTAAACATGTTTATTCTTCCCAAACATATACCTCCATCTTTTGGAGGGGTTAAGGACTTATCAGATTTAGAACTTTCCTATAAGAAATTAGGGCTTGTATGACTATGATGTGAATATTTGAGTTAGAGATATATAATTTGTAGATTATTGCATTGAGTTAGGTTGATGAAGTCAGACCCTAAGAAAGTTTTGCCCTGATTACTTTATAACTTTAATATTTGCATGCTTTTAACTTGATCTCATCTCTTGCAAATATTTGAATCAATAAATGTTTATATTCGTTGCTTCCATTAGTAAATAGTCATAATTAGTTCAACAAATACAAATCCCTTAAAAGAATAAATTTAGTCTTATTGTTTTCTTACGATTTGGTATATTTGTTTAATAATTAATAGTGACCAAATTAAAATAAAATATATAATATAAAAATAATATATATATATATATATATATATATTTTGATAAAATAAAATATTTCAATAAAAATTTAATTAAAAATATCAAAACTTGTAAATATCTATAATTTAAATAAGTCAATATTCATCATTTTACTCGCTAATCATGTATCGACTTTCTTTATTTATCAGCTTAAAATTCACACGAATCGTGATTTTTATTAGTTAACAGTATTTTTCTTAAATATACAGAAATTATTTCTGATATAAAAATTAGAAAATAAACTTCAAAATTAATTATAATAATAATAATTAATAAAAAATAATACCAAATAATACGATTTAGTAAATTTGTCAATAAATATATATGATCAAAATTTAATTAAAAAGTACATATACAGATAGATATTTGATGAAATAAAATATTTTAGTAAAAGTTTAATTAAAAATATCAAGACTTATAAATATTTATAATTTAATTAAGTCAATATTGTAACGTCCCATTTATTAATAAACCAAATTAAAATGAAACGTCACGTAGAATAACATATTAACGCAGTCCTGGAATACAAATACAACTCCGTACAGTAACCAAGGCACACCATGATGCCAAAAGAAAACATGAAGGAATAATGACAAAGTTTTCAAAATGAAGCCCAAAGGCCAGACAGTACATGAGCCATTGCCCTAAAAGAAAAGCCCAATTAACACAAGAAGTCCAACCCAAGCAGACTATGTAGCGGAATCATCTCTTCTCTGTTGATCTCGAGTACCTCTCGCATCTGCTCCCATCAATAAATTGATGATCATCGCAAGAGTAGAAGAACAACATACAAGCAAGGGTAAGCTAGGGTAGAAAACAAATTATCATGCAGTCACATACTATTACCCAATCCAAGTAGTATTTATATATCATCCAAACATGTTATGACTTTCTCAAGCAATACACTAGACTCTGACTCGACTCATCCGGATACATATAACCTGGTCGGATTCAGCGGATGCTTGCACTTGTGGTGGATACCTCTGCTCACCCCCGAGATGCTCATCCCCTAGCTATGTGTTACAATGTTTCAAATCCCCACACATAAGGTTAGCCTTTAATGAGTTTCATGCCTCCTTCTACTCTCACCACAAGAGTCAGTCCACTCTAAGTGAGACTAACTGAATCCTTAGAGTGTCAGGATGCAACCTTACATTGAATCCTTACCAGACTATATAGATGGGGCACTACCATGACACCCACTAACAAGGGCAATGGAATTACGTCCCCACCATTGAAGCACGACCCTGAAATACCACCAAGGAATTACGCACTGACCACGGACTAATCATGCTCAATCAATCAAGTATACACATAACCTCATGCCAACCACTTTCAACCATCCTCATTCATATCCAAATATTGAATCATACCAACTCATCCTTTGTATTTCACATCAATACCATGTCTCTTTGATGCCAACCATCTCATTTAATTCACATGCCAAGTTCATACCAAACCCATCATTCCCGATCCATGAATCACATCACTCATGCATAATCATTTATCTTATGCTTTTAATATAATAATTAGATTTAAGCAAGTATTAACCATTCTAGATCAGAGAAACAACCAAAAATCACACTATCCTCGCTCAACTCCTCGCTCAGGTTGAAGGGTCTCGCTTAGGCGAGCTCCCTTCGCCTAGGCGAGAGCTCGACATTCTGGAACAGTGGCCTCTGCGCATTCTTGCTTAAGCGAGACTCCCTTCGCCTGAGCGAGACGCTCGCTCACTCAAAACTGAGCTGGTCGCCTAAGTGACCCCTCGCGCGAAAAGGCCTTGGCGAACCTCTACTCATCTCGCCTAGGCGAGGCAAGCTCGCTTGGGCGAGGTTATCAGCCCATGCCCACTGTTCACTCGCATAACAGACCAAAACCAATCCAAACAATGCAATAACACATTTCATAAACTCAGAGCAAAACCCTAACTTCCTTTACCTGAAAAGGGATTAGCAGAGGACTTTGACACCCAAACCGTGACGAACAGTAGCTCAAGCAGTAGCTTCGAGAGCTGGAAGACATGGAACGAGCTTAAAACGAGTTCATTAAGACAAACCCAAGTTGGAACTACGAAGAATGAACAGAATGGAACAAGAGCATGAGTTGGAGGTTAACTTACGAAAAGTAGAAAACTAATCTGAGCTCACTTGATGAAAAACCGTGGCTGAACCCTAGCGGAAGTTCGCGGCTGCTCAAAAAGGGAGTAAGGGAGAACTATTATTCTGAAATGAGACGAATGAGTGAGTTAGAGCAGGTTTTGGATTATTAAGCTCCCTATGGGCCAACCCTTATACCCACTAAACCTTGGACAGCCCTTAAAGATTGGGGCTGAAAAAGAGGGCTTTACATATATTGTTCATTTTGCTCGCTAATCAAAAGTATTATTGTGTTGACTTTCTTTATTTATTAGCTTAAAATTCATGTGTCGTGATTTTTATTAGTTAACAGTATTATTTTTTTAATGTATATAAATTATTTTTGATATAAAAATTAGAAAATAAACTTCTAAATTAATTATAATAATAATAATAACTAGTTGTATTCATTATTTGTTACAATTTCTTTTTCGGTGAGTTATTTCACGAGCGAAAGAGTCGCATACCATAGAGGCGAAATGAACCATCTTTTTCTGCGTTTTAGAGATTGAACAGGAAACAAAAGAAGCATATTTTTCAGGGTTCTCGTTACACGACGTCGTTTTCTTCTTCTTCTTTGCTTCGATGCTTTGATATCTCCCTCATTCAGGTACTTTTCATCTTCATTTATTTGAGATCTGTTCAATTCTTCACTTCTCCTTTCAATGTATGCATTTTTTTTAGGTGTTTCTGGCGTCTTCATTTACCTATAAATTGCACCGAAGTTCCGTTCTAAGTCTTATATGATGCTTTCACATAAAATTTTTATATACAGACTTTCCTTTTGGCTGTTTTTAATTTTATATGTTGGAGATTAGTCTTTTTTGGCGCTCAAAACCGGTGAATCCATATGTAACCCCGATGGTTTAAAAGTTTTATTCAGGAGAAACTTAGGAAATAAATGAAATCGTGGTTTGGATACTTACTATTTTATGTTTAAATATTTCTTTTTATAATTTAGGATGATTAGAGTGTTCTTGTAGCTGACGATATATCTCTACTTGATTTTAATTGAACTAAGCAATGATTATGTTGCTTATAGATGCTTGGTATTAATTTATATTCTCTTCTTCAAATTTTGTTTCTTTTCTGGAAGCGAACAAATATTTTGTGTTCTTATCTGTATTGGAAATTTGAAGAAAACTTTTGATTGGATTTCCGTTTGTGTTCTGATGTGTATCCTAATTGTGAGTCGTGAACTCACAAACTCAAATCTCAAATATTAGGAATATCAATATAAGCCTAGCAAGAAATCTTATTCTCCCGGCTGCGCATTATTACCTGCCTTATTACAAGAAATTCTGGGGTTAGTCTGTAGTTACAGAAGGTGTTCAGAGTATAGACTAAACCACTCAGACTGAGAATCTAACACATCATTATTTTTTTGAATGTAATAAAACAATGGCACACTGCATTAGTTTATGCAGATTTTTCTTTTTTTATATGATGACCTTTATATTCTATATTTTATTAGCATCGCACAAGCTACAAAACACTTTTTACCCAATAACATTGTTTCCACCCTACAGGGAGCTGGTTGTTCATGTCTGTTTAACCATATCAGGACTTTTGTAAATGCAAAGGTCAAATGGGTTCGAGACCCATATCTTGATAACGCAGTCCTGAAAGAGAAAGATCTCAAGCAAATATTTTTTCTCAAGAACCTAATCATTTCATCTCCTTCCAAATCCCTCTTCATGTCAAAAAGGTTTACACAATTTCAACCTGGTCCTGGTCTTCCTCCAGTTGTCAAACTCACACCTCAATCCTTTTACATCCACCAACAAGAAATGGTTGTTCATAACTCTCCCACTAATCGTGAAAACACTGTTTAGAGGCTCTCAAGGCTTCTAATGCTTGCTGGCATGACAAATTGCCTCTTTATTTAATTGAGAAGCTAAAGTGGGATATGGGTCTTCCTCATGATTATGTGACGACCCTTTTGGCAGATTACCCTCATTATTTTGATGTTAGCGTTGTGGAAGATCCGTCATCAGGAAAAGAAGTGCTTGCTTTAGAGCTTGTTTTAGGGAGAAAGGAGCTTTTTGGGTCTGATGACTTAGAAAAGAGGGCAAGGAACCTGGCATTACCGGAGATAAAAGAGGTCATGATATTGCATTTCCGTTATTTATTTTCCAAAAGGTTTTGATTTAGTAAACAGGGTGAAGACTTGGGTTGAGAATTGGCAAAAGTTGCCTTATGTTTCTGAAAGGCAATGTCACGAGAAGAATTAGCACGGTACAGAGAAAAGTAGAGAATTTTTAGAGAAGAAGTAATTTCTGCATAAAATCTCCCCGTCTTTTCGTTAACAATGTGCTATATATAACATGCACTTTTGGCCTAAGCGTCTTATAGGGAAGAAAAAAACAAAAGAGCAAATAAGCAAGATTCCTTCCCCATCATTCCCTCATAATAGAATTTCACTTTGTGCTGGGGTTAGGACATATGTCACAACACAATCAGAAAATCGTTGAGGCAAACGTTATGCTCTCTGTGGCCTTCCTTCATGTGTTGGGACCTCAGTTGAGTCTTGTGGGGTCCCCTCAATTGTCTTAATGGTTACACCAGCAGAGTTCATGGTATATTGGATTACTAATCCTAACATCTCTCCCTAGTTCGAGTAACACCTTGTCCTCAAGGTGGAATTGGTCTTTGAATTGCGGTTCCCAACTAGCTTCTTCTAGGGGCATGCCTTGCCATTGGACGAGGACCAGAATACGCGAATCCGTAGAAGATGAAACTCGTTTCCAATCAATAATGGTAGTGGGCTCTAGAATTGGTTGGTTATCATGAATCTCTGATGGTAATTGGAGAGGAGAAGAAGGAAGGGGTCCCTTGTGAGGTCGTAAGAAACAAACATGGAATACATTGTGTATTTTTGTTGTTGTGGGCAACGCCAACTCATAAGCTACTTTGCCAATCTTGTTGGTAATTTGGAATGGCCCAAAATATCGCTTCTGCAATTTACTCGAAAATCGGATCGCGATCCGAAATGAGGCTATGAGGGATGCCATGATGTTACAGACAATATTAATGAACAGCTCAACAACTGACAAGGCTGTAAAGGATCGGGGAAGCATACCAAAATGAGCCCCTTTGGAGAAGCGGTTAACCACCACTAAGATTGTTGTTAAACCTTTATATGATGGAAGACTCACAATAAAATCCAAAGAGAGGTCCTTCCAACAACGAGAAGGTGGTGGTATTGGTTGCAAAAGGCCCAGAGTTCGCTGAGTAGGTATCTTTGTCTGTTGGCAAACTGAACACTTGGCTATAAAATCTTGAACATCCTTACGAATAGTCTTCCAATAGAAATGAGCTAACAACCTGCTAAGTGTGTGAGTAACACCAGTATGCCCAACCATTGGTGTTGAGCGGAATTCATGGAGGAGTAAGGGAATAAAAGGATTGGATGAAGGTAGCCATAACTTGTCCTTGAAGGTGATGAAATCCTGGTGAACGTGTAGTGAGGAAAATCACTTTGTGCAGCAGAGGTTTTACCCTTAAGATCTTGAAATTCATCATTCGTAGTAAGGGAGGATTTAAGGGCATCTAGGAAGTTAAGTTGAGGAATGGTCATGACCAACAAGGAACTCTCAGTAACATCAGTACGTGAGAGGGCATCAACAACATTATTAGATTTTCCTACACAATACTAGATTTCGAAGTCATAGCCAAGCAATTTAAAAGATATTTTTGTTGCTCTGGGGTGAGTACAGTCTGATGCATAAGCTCCTTGATGGAACGCTGATCTGTTTGGATTATGAAATGGTGGCCAAGCAGGTATTGATGCCACTTTTGGATAGCAGATGTTATTGCACATAATTCTCTCACATACGTGGATGAGTTGCGTAATTTGGGACAAAAATGCTTGCTGAAATAAGCGACCGGGTGATCCTGCTGAGATAAAATTGCACACATTCCCACACCTGAAGCATCAGTTTGAATAACAAATGTGGATTCAAAATTAGGGATCGATAGTACAGGTTCTTGCAAGAGTATCTGCTTGAGCTTTTCAAAAGCAGACTGGGCCTCCTCGTTCCAAAGGAATGCGTTCTTTTTTAATAGCTGGGTCAACATATGAGCAATGGAGGCATATCCTTGGATGAATTTTCTGTAGAATCCCGTAAGGCCCAAGAAGCCTTAGAGCAATTTGATCGTAGTAGGTTTAGGCCAATTATAAACTGCTTCGAGTTTATTAAGGTCTGACTGAACTTGCTGATGAGAAATGATATGCCTCAAGTACTGAATGGAATGATGTCCAATCAAACACTTGTTACCTTTCAACTTAAAATGATTTGAATGCAGTACATCAAATGTGATGTCAAGATGTGTAATATGAGAATCCAAAGAGGGACTATACACCAGAATATCATCAAAAAATACAATGATGAACTTACGCAAGTTAGGTTGAAAGAGATCATTCATCGTTGCCTGGAAGGTTGAGGGGGTGTTATAGAGCTCGAAAGGCATAACTCTGAACTCAAAGTGACAATTATGAGTACAAAAAACATTTTTCCTTGAGTCCTCGGGCACTATTAAAATCTTATGGAAACCCGAAAAGGGGTCTAATTTCGAGAACCAACAGGTATTACCCAACTCGTCAAGAAGCTCATCAACAGTAAGAATTGAGAATTTATCCTTTATGGTAATAGAGTTTAATGCTCTGTAATCAACGCAAAAGCACCAAGTGACATCCTTCCTTTTAACAAGGAGGATTAAGGAAGAGAAGGGGCTGGTACTAGGCACAATAAAACCGGAATCAAGCATCTTTTGATCCTGAGATTTGATTTCATGCTTTTGAAAATGAGGTTATCGATATGGGCAAACAGAGATGGGGGATGAATTTGGGGTGAGGCTAATAGAATGGTCAGTGGGGCGTGAAGGAGGGAGAGTTGTAGGGATGGTGAAAAGGGAGGAATATTTGGAAACAAGGTTTTGTAATTGAGGTTCAGAGGCGTTGGGTAGCAGTGGTGTGTGTGGGTTGGTTTGGAATCACGAATAGTGTCATGGGGGTGGGATAAAGGTGTTGGGGGAAGTGGTTATAGGGAAAGTTGGAATAGGGCCTCTACTCTATTGGTGGTTTGTAGTCTCTTAAGTTGATGGGCTGAGATAGGTGTGGGATTTGGTGTTGGGTATAGATCAATGGGGAATTGGTGTTGGGCTAAGTAAAGGGTAACATTGGGACAAAAAGTCGAACAAGGTAAGAAATTGCCATTTCCAACCATTACTCGTAATGGGCTTGGTGTTGGTTCCTTAGACAATTGTAAAAATTGGGCCACTCAGTTTTGAATAAAATTATGGGTAGCCCCACTATCCACCAAGATTTGAATATTGTACCCATTTATGGCCCTTGTGACCCGAAAAGTTCGAGGACTCCACTAGCCTGAGAATGCATGAAGGCTAATGAGGCCTGCCTCTAGTTTGTGTGGTTCAGGACCAGACTCATCGATGGTTTGTTCCTCCGGTTGGTCGTTAGTGTCGAAACAAGTAAATAAGAGGAATTGAGGTTTGCAACGATGACCTCTAGTATATCGCGCAATTGAAACAGAGGTTTTTGTCCCTCCGAGCCTGCATCTCAGCTTCAGTGAGTCTCCGAATGGGTAGTTTTGTGGGTGGTGTAGGGAGAAGATGTGGAAGCAGTTTGGGTGTGGGCATGGTGGATAAGGTGGGTGACGTGGATGGAGAACGGAAGAATCTAGGGGGTGTGGTTGGTGTGGGTTTGGATTTGTGATCTTGAAGTTTGGCTAAAGCAATGGCTTGGGGAAGGTTTGTCAGTTGAAAGGATGTGATCTCACGATGTATATGTGGTTTGAGGCCAGAAATAAAACAATTGAGGTAAAAGGAAGGAGAGAAATCGGAGATACGATTTGCAAGAGTCTCAAATTCAGAGAGATAGTCATGGAGTCCTTGGGTTTGTGAAAGCTTACATATGGCAGCTATGGGGTCTTCATACTTGGATGGTGCAAATCGCAGTTCCAATGCGCACAAGAAATCCTCCCATGAAGTGAGGAGATCATTGTTAAACATCCACTGGAACCATGCCAAGGTTGGGCCTTCAAGATAGAAGGAGACCTGTATACGCTGCTCAGGGGGTGTTTGGTGATATTCAAAGAATTGGTTCACCTTGAATATCCACCCTAATGCGTCAAATCCATCAAAAGTTGGGAGATCGAATTTGATGGGTCATGGGGTGGTGTGATTGTGGTGGGGGGATTTAGATAGTAGTGTGTTGACATGTCATGGAGGGCATTAGCAAAATTTGCTTGGGATAAAAGAAGTTGCTCTAGATGTTTGTTTATTTTAGAGAGTTCTTCAGTGTGAGAAGAAGGAGATGTCATGGAGTGAGTAAGCCGAATGAAAGCACCAATGAAAGACAATGTCACGAGAAGAATTAGCAAGGGTACAAAGAAAAGTAGAGAATTTTTAGAGAAGTAATTTCTGCATAAAATTGCCCTGTCTTTTCATTAACAATGTGCTATATAACACGCACGTTTAGCGTAACCGTCTTACAGGGAAGAAAAAAACAAAAGAACAAATAAGCAAGATTCCTTCCCCATCATTCCCTCGTAACAAAATTTCACTTTGTGCTGGGCGAGGACACATCACAACAAAATCAAAAAATCGTTGAGGCAAACGTGATGCTCTCTATGGCCTTCCTTTATGTGCTGAGACCTCAGTTGAATCTTGTGGGGTTCCTTAATTGTCTTAGTGGTTACACCGGCAGAGTTCATGGTATTAGTGTGAGATATTGGATTACTAATCCTAACAGTTTCTCCATATGAAGATACGTTTCATCTCGAGTCAAACAGTGACCAAGTTGAGAAATGCACTGTAGCAATATTGCATGAGTTGCTTTCCCTTCTAGTGTGAAAGAAGAGAGAAAATTTTCTGTTGTTTTGGGAAGTGTTTGGTGTTGGCCTTTAGATTTAGGAAGGCTTTGGCTCATCATCGTGGTATATTTTACATTTCCAAAAAATGATATTAAAAGAAAATAAAACACTTGCATATAAATTATAGACCGTTAGACTATTTCGTTATTAAATTTGACATTTATATATATTTTTTGAAATCTCAAAATTCCATATTGCATAAAGATATTAGATATTATAAAATATATTTGTGAATATATATATATATATATATATATATATATATATATATATATATATATATATGTATATATATATATATGTATATTATTTTAAAACACAAAAGTTTAAATACTTCATAAATGATTAATGTTTATACATTTTCATAAAAACATTAATTTTATAGTAAAATGTATTACTTTAATTAACAGTACTTAAACAACACAAATTTGCAAAAGTTCTTCAAAAAGTTATGACCATAATCTTTCCTTAAGCATTAAAGATTGAACACAAAAGAAATAGAAACCATACTAATATCCAAGTAATTGTTTTGAAATGCACTTCTTATAAAGTCACTATTCTCTACAGTGATTCACCAAATATTTTTTTTGTGAAAATAATTCATGCATGCGAGTATTTTTATTTTCTTTTCAGAACATTTCTTATTCAAACTTTACATAACATTCTCTTTCGTTGAATTTAATTTTTGTTTCTAGGGAACAAGAAGTCAATCACTACAAAAACACATTGTAATGGAGTGGGAGGAAGATCAAGAATTCGTGAATCAACAAGAAACACTGATGGTTGTTTCTTTAATGGGGTTTCTTTATTCAGTGGCGATGATGCTTGTGTCATCGTTGTTCTCTCATCACTTATTATCAATCTTGTTCATTCTTCTATTTGGAATCGGATCTGCTGTTAGTCTCACACTTTTGACAACCATTTCACCCACACTTGCTTATGTAGGGTTTTTCATTTGGTTTTTCATCTTTGCTTTTATTTGCTATCACAATCGCTTAAGACCAAAGGAATTTAAGAATTTTATTCCGTGAAAGATATTTTCTCTTTGTACAAGACAAAGTGTTCTAAAAACCATTGTTTATACAAGCATAGAGAGCGCATTATTATGATGAACAATTTTTGTCTTGTGTTTTTGTGAGTATGCCAAGATAGAAAAATATTCAATATATGAAATCAATTGTTCTTGTCATATTCATTGTTGGCTTTTTTCATGGTAGTTGTTTTCTGAATGGTTTTATTGATCATTAATTTCTGTCAAGATAATTTTTTAGTAAAATTTTCTCTCTGCCTTACTTTTACAGTCACAAAAAACTCTTAAGATTATGTGTAATGGAATTTATTGAGTTATCTAAATTATATAAAATATTTGTTGTAGCATATAAATAATAGGGAAGACAATCTTGTAACACTTCTTTCAATATATTCTTTTATTAGTTAAAATTTATAGAAAATACAAATAAAGAGAGATTGATTCAATAAGTAGTTCAAGTGTGAATATAAATAAATATGATTTAACATAACTTGGATAAATTAAACTCTTTTATAATTTTTGTATTCTCAATTACTATTATGTTCCCATTGCTTCCTTATCTTGAAGTGATTTTCGAAGTTTAATATTCAATTAATTATGAACTTTTCTTTTCAAAAAATTATTTTTTTGTCATCAATTTAAAGTAAAGGATTAAAATATTTATTACTTCGAATTCAACGTCATCCAAATAGTTATATGAGAAGTTTCTTCCAAATATACACAAGTAACAAGAGTACCTACTTGAATTAAAATAAAACTACACCACACCTCTTTTAATACTAAAATATACTCATTTTTAAGTTTTCAATAAAATGATAATGACATTTTTTTTCCAATATTTGAAAATAATACGTTTCACTTTTTTTTTAAATAAAAACACTTATTTCTATTTTATTTTTAATGAATAAAAATATGTTCAATTATAATTTTTTTGTCTTATAAGTACCTAGAAAATAGATTAAGATCATTCACTACAAGAAAATTTGATATTATCGATGATTAAAATCCGTCGGTAATGTTTAAAATATGTTGATAAAGCAAAATTATTGATGAATTATCGGCGGTTAAAAATTCGTCAATAGAACTCTTGTCGATAAATTTTACTGACAGAAATTTTGTTTTGTTAGTAATTACCATGAAAAATTCTGTCGATAAAATTCGTCGATAATTACTGATTAAAAAATTCGTCAATAATTATCGACTAAAAAATTTGTAGGTAATTATCGATCAAAAAATATGTCGGTAAATAGTGCGCACTGGTTCATCTTCTTCCTCCTTCCTCTTTCTTCTTTTTTCCTTTAAGGGTTTTTTTCTTCTTCCAGAACCTCCTCCACTCCATCTCGGTAAATCCATTGTTGCCACTATCATCGTCACCGACACCCCGTTTCCCACACTCATCTTTCTTCCTTCTTTTCTCTTTCTCTTTAACCACCCCCATTGTGTCACCACCATGTCTCCTCTACACCACCGTCGCATCGTTGTTGTGCCACCACCTCGTCATCGCTGCGCCTCTGCAACATCTCCTCCTAAACTTTCAACAAATAAATTCGTTAGTAAAAAAATTTTAAATTATCGATGAATTTTAAGTTATGTACGTACCGACGAATTTTACCTATACAAAAATTCATCAGTAATACAGATTTGGCTGGAAAATTTCCTACTCTTTTTACTAACAGATTTGTTGGTAATTTTTTTTAAAATTATCGACAGATTTTACCGATGGATTTTAAGTTATGTAAGTACCGACGATTTTTTTGTCGATAAATTAAATTTATATTATCGACAAATATCAAAGTTCGTCAGTAAAATCTGTCGGTTATTCAAATTTACCAACGAATATACATATGTTAATAATTCCAATACTTTTTGTAGTGATTGACGAATTTTTAAAGGATGAAAAAAGAATATTTCAATAATAAAAGGTTAATCGCTGCTACAATCCATGGTGTTGTTGTTCATGGTGCAGATTTGTGGTGAACGTTGGTGGTTTTGTCTTCGGAGACATGTTGTGAGACGATAGTGGACTCATTGATGTGTGAAGGTGCGAGTGGTGGAGGTTCCTAGATGGTGTGGTTGTTTTTGGTGAATCGAAGATGGATGGCGGCTTCCATGGTGGTTTGAAGGTGGCGAAAGAATCTAGGGTTGATTTTCTATAGCACCATATGGTTTCAGTTCTCATAAGAATCGAGGCAGAATATGGGACTTCTGCTTCGGTTCACACTCAAGGCCAAAATTTGATCCCATTTGGCCTCGTCCTAATATGCCTCGGTTCTAGAATCAGGGTAGAATGCCAAAAATAACATCTACCAAATTCCCTTCCTTCACTGATATCAAAGTGAATAACATAGTAAGTTCATCTTTTACCCTATTTAATGTTATTTTGGCTTTTTGAGTTGCATATGTGGTTACTCAATGCATATAACTTAAATGTGCTCAAACTATTTTTTTTTTCTAAATTACTACAACTAAACTTATTATATTAACTAACTAAATTCTCCGATTAGAAACCTAATAGCAAATTATCAAGATATAGAGGTTATTATTACATAAATTAATCTTTTATTTATAAATTATATTTATTACCTATATTTTGTTTAAATGATAAATTAAATTTAATTAATAATTTTTTATTTAATATTATAAAAAATATTAAAGCAATTCTTATTAATTATATTTAAAATGAAATGATTAATTAATTTTCTTTAACTATTTATAATTTCTTACATTTTTTTCATATGTTAATTTATTTAAAATTAAAATAAAAGAATTATTGATTAATTTATATTATTACAAATTTATTATATTTTATGGCACAATTTTTTGTATATGTTTATTTCTTTTTAAATTTTTAAATAGACAAATAAATTATTTATGGTACATTATAAAAAAAACAATATGTATGTTAGTATTTCATTTCAAAAATATAAATATTTAACTTAATTTAATTATACACTTATAAATAATTAATATTTATTTATCTTTATTAAAACAATGAAATATTGAATATGAAATAAAAGTAAATAATTAAAAACATAAAACCTATGTTACCCAACAATTTCACATGGTCGTGTTCAAAAACTTTGATTTTGAAGAAGTTTTTGAAAAGAGTTCCTGCAGAGTCTTTTCTTACCACAATTCTTGAACTTCTCGGATGGATACTCTACAGTCCTATTTGTCATTTCTTCGCCACTTGCCATTTGATGGGGCGTTTAGGGATTACCTGTAAAAAGGACTCCAATGATCAAGTCAGGAAAAATTCTCCAAGTCAAATCTCAAATTATGCACTAATGAAATGCGTACCTCTAATTATTGGGGTCCACTCTTATTTATAAAAGTTTAATCTCTTTTTCCACTGTTTAGATCATGGTTTGAGCCTGGATTACTTCCTTGGTGACCTAATCACATGTTGGGCTTGTATGGGTCTGGTTGGGCCTAGGTTTTGGGTTCAACACCTTTCCCACAGTGTCTTTAACTAATTTCCTTCAAGTTAGAGTAGGTGGCGTTGCCGATTACGAGAAGGCCATGTAGTTAATGAACATGGTCGTCATGTAGATGTTTCTTCACTGTGTGGTATTTTTAAGTTTGACGAATATTTTGTCAGTTAGCGGTCTTTAGGGTTGGCAATTTTCCTAAGTTAGCGGACCATTTTGAATATTATAACATAGTAACTAGCTTTGGTCATTGGTTCATAGCGGCCAGTTCGGCCACTATGGTACAAAAACTTTACTTCTAAATTCTCAATTCACTTGACAAATATCCATAAGTGTTCGAAATCCTTGGAAGCCCCAAGTTTGTGACCTTGCAAAACCTTATAAGCCTTGAGTTTATGTGCCTACAAAACCTTGGAAGTTTTGAGTTTGTGAGCCTGTGATTGGGGGATTAGTTTGAATGTAGTAAAATTTGACATGATTCATATAAATTGTTTGGTAAGATTTATTATACTTTTACATAATGCTATATTTATATTAAATGCATTTTATAAGGTACAAATAATAAAAGCTAAGGATTAACTAAAGATAAGTTATTATAATTAGCAAGGGATTGGCTAGGGATTAGCTAGGGATAAGTTTGTGACAGATCAACAAGGGATTTGCTACAACCAGTTTTATGGATCAACTAGGGATTTTCTATAACTAGTTTGTTGCAGATCAGCTATGTATTTACTACAACTAATTTGCTAGTATTTAGCTAAGGATTTGGTACAACTAGTTTGCTAAGGATTAATTGGAGATTAACATGTTTTCGTAGGTATTAGAGTTTAGGGTTTAGATAGTCTCACCAATGATTGTATGCATTTTCATACTTATATGAGAAAAACACGATTAAATAAGAACAATATAAAAACAATTAAAGTTTCAAAGTGAAAACGTTGGTTCAAAAGAGTTTGAAATCAGAGATACAATTGTTCACTATAGTCTTCTGTTGTAGGCATTCACTATCCTTTTATATAACTACTAGATGAACATTTTTTTGTTAAAGGTATCCATTTTTTCAACATCTTTAGTTGACTATGATCTTTCATGCATTATTTTACATTTTAGCCATAATTTTTTGTTTGCTTCCACCATTTAATCTGAAAATGATATACAGATTTTGTTTAAAGGTTTTTTCTTTTTAAATATTTACGTATATTTTTTAAAACTTCTCTTTAATATCATCTTTGTTATGAATTTATTTTTACACTTTCAATATTTAAGAGAAAATCGTATTATAGTTTTTGAAGAAGCTATAATGAACAAATTTGTCCTCAAGTTTGAACGATGTATATGCTCTAACAAATGCTTCCTTATCTTCCAATGTGGCCTCAAACTCATCAAAACCTTCCCATTGAATTAACAATTGTTGGACTTGTTTCTGGCTCTGGAGGATAACACGATCTTGCAAGATAGTGTTTAGCTGAATGATTGGAGCTTGTGCATTAAAAGAGAAGGGTAAAGGAAAATAAGGTTGAGCATGATCCCCATAGCAAAGTTTGAATTGTGACACATGAAACACAAAGTGGATCTTGATTGAGGGAGACAATAACTTATATGCATCAACACCGATTCTCTCCGTTACAGGAAAAAGGCCTAAATGTACCTCATACTTAGCTTCTGATTTTGTCTCAAAGCAATTGTGTGTTACCTATATGGTTGAAGTTTCATCGGAACCATATTACCCACAACAAACTATTTATGAAGTCTCTTCACATCAGCATATTTCTTCATCACCTATTGAGCTCTTTGTAAATCACTCTTCAACTTGGATAGGGTATGATCCTTAAACATGAGCTAATCTTGCACCGCTATAGAATCTTGAACATTAGGAATATATCGTAGCAGTTTCAAGGGGTATCGCCCACAAAATACTTAAAAGGGAGTCATACCAATACTAGTATGGTAAGCTATGTTGCACCAATATTTGGCCAATGGCAACAACTTATACCACTCATTAGGACTATCAAAAGTAAAGCATTGCAGATACATTTCAAGGCATTTATTAATAACTTCTAATTGACCATCGGACTAGGGATGGTAAACCATAGACATGTGTAGCGATGTGCCACTCAATTTAACAATTGTTGCCAAAATTGACTAGTGAAGACTTTGTCTCAATCCGAAACAATTGTCTTCGGTATTCCATGTAATCTAACCACCATATTCATGAAATTTTTGCTACAACCTTGCTGAAATAGTCAGCCTTCAAACCAGAAAAATGAGCATACTTGGAGAGTCGATTGACGACAACCATAATGACTATTTAACCATGGGATAAGGGCAACGCTTTAATGAAGTCCATAGCAACATTTTCCCAAACTTGATTTGGAATAGGAAGTGGCTGCAACAGCCTTGCAAGAGTCGTGGTGGCAATTTTGACCTATTGATAGACTAAGCAAAGTTGAACATAATCCTTCACGAACTTATGTAAGCCTTTCCAATGAAACTGGGTTGTAACTCGAGCTAAAATCCTGGTATAACCTACATGGCCACCCATTAAAGAATTGTGACATTCGTATACTATTTGTCGTTTGAGAGAGGTGTCATTAAAAAGAACCAATCTACCCTTCCAGTATAAAAGACCATTATACACCATGTAATGAGGATCATGGGGCTAATTTGTCAAACATAACTCTATGGCTTTTTGCAATTTATCATAAGTCTACAAGTGTTGTTTGATTTTGGTGATAATATGAAAGTGTGGTTGAGACCATGCCATGTGAAAAGACCAGGATAAAGAATCAACAAGAATGTTGTCTTCACCAAATTTATACTCAATAGTAAAATCATAGCCAAGTAATTTATGAAGCTAGGTTTGTTGCTCAAGGGTTTGTAAGGCTTTGTCAATTAAACTTCTCAAACTTTTTTTATCTGTTTTAATCACAAATTTATGTCCCAGCAAACAATGTCGAAATTTGGCAATGGCCTTAGTGATTGAGTAAAATTCTCTAGTGTATGTTGACTTCTTCTACAAACTAAGAGTTAATTTCTTAGAGAAAAAGGCAATGGAGTGATTATCTTGTTCTAATACAACTCCTATGCCCAAACTAGAAGCATCGGTCTCCAATGTGAAAGGTTTATCAAAATCCGGTAATGATAAAACCGGAGCTTGTGTCATGGCTAATTTGAGTGAATCAAATGTTGTTAAGGCCTCATTGCTCCACCGAAAGTTATCATTTTTTAACATATCAGTCAAGGGTGTAATGATAAATGCATAATTGTGAATAAATATTCTATAGTTACTAGTGAGGCCCAAAAACCCTCAAAGTTGTTTGATAATAGTTGGGACTGGCCACTCCAACACGGCTTTAACCTTCTCTTTCTCCATGGACACCCCAGATCCCGAAACCGAATGGCCCAAGTAATCAACATTTTGCAACCCAAATGAATAGTTAGAGAGTCGAGCATATAGTTTATGTTGAAGCAATATTTGTAGTATAATTTCCATGTGTTGTAAATGAGAATTCCAAGAAAGGTTGTATACGAGGATATCATAAAAAAAATAGCACAAACTTCCTCAATAATCCACTAAACACATCATTCATCAAACATTGAAATGTGGCAGGTGCATTGCACAAGCTGTCAACACCCAATTTCGTCCGGATTGTATTTTCTTTTTTTATTTTATTACCTTATTATTATTATTATTATCATATTTTACTTCAATTTTATCATGTCTCTTTATCTTTCTTTTTTATTTCTTTTTTCCTTTGTTTTCAATTTTATTCCTATTTATTTTATTTTATTCTTCTTTGTTTTTTATTTATTATTTAAAAAAAAGAAAAAAAGAAGGAAAAAGGAAAACAGATTAAAAAAGAGAAAAGAAAAGAAAAAGAAAAAAAAACATATTTGAAAAAAAAGTAAAGAAGAAAAAGGGGTGTGCAACATTCAATTTTCTGCATAGAGGAGGCTAGCCCGTTCCTCATTTGTTACCCTGGAACGTCCCACTACTGCTGCTCATCACACAAAAAAGGAAACTGCATGGTGACTGAAGGAAGATGAATGGATTGATTGAATAGGGAAAATGGACTCTGTTGCAGACAGAACAGGCGAAGAAGCAACCGCCACTTCACACCTTTTTACATCTTTCAGATCATGAAAAAAAAGGAGGAAAAAAAAGATTAAAGGGAGGAACGAAAAAATACGGGTGGACTGGGGGATAAGTTTTCACAGCAGGAAGAGAGAAAAAGACCATCACAAAGGGGAGAGAGGAACAAGGTGGAAGGGAGGGCACAAAGGAGAATGAAAAAAGAAGGTAAAGAAGGAGGTGGGTGAGAACAAGAGGAAGAGGCACCAAGAGGTAAGTCCGTTACTTGACTTGAGAGTCCTTGAGTGCTTGCGTAGATGTGATATAAAGTATATATGGCTTGTTGTGCGCTTGAACGTGTATGATGTCGAATATGAGGTGTTGTTGTGTTATGCTCTATTGTTTGATGATTCTTGATTCTGTGAGAGTTGTTGTCACCTCCATTTGCATGTGCTTGTACCTTGCATCCAAATAAATCTAAATAGAGGAAAACAGCTCAACCTACAACCTCCAGAACCTATTTCCTCAACCATCACTACACGCCCCTAAACCACTAACAACTCCTTTACCAATAAGCTTCTTTTATTATTCACCAAAACTCTTCGTCATCATGCCTACACAACACCATTCCCCTGCATAACAACACCATCACTAAACCCATTATCCCTCATCTCACCTTCAATCATCTCTTTCGCACTACAACCCAACCTTTTACCACAAACCAACCCATCCCACACGGTCACCAAGAAACCATCATCACTGCTACGCAATTCCCATTTCTCATCTTCCTGTATTGAACCTAAACCCCTCTCATCCTCGCTCACTTGCAAGAAGCTGCCAAGCCAGAACCCAAACACAGAACACCACAAACAAACCAGAATCACATTCATTCATCATCATCATTATCACACACTCAAATTCACCATAACAACCCAATACAAATCAGAAGCAGAAAACCAAGAGGAAAGAAACCCTCGTCGTCGGTGATTCGAACCTCTGAATTGGAGTGTGGTTGCGTATGGTCGCGTAAACGGAGGAGTGATGGTCACGTGGTGACGAGCCGCGGAGCCTGTAACATCCCTAAGGAATATTACTAATATTTAATAAATAAATTCTGAAATAAAATAAATACCGCATTTAAAACATAATCATTTCCCAAAGACGCGGGGAATTTAAACTTTTAATATACATGTCATAAAACCAGGAGTCCATAATTATAAAACTGAAATAATGTTCAAATGGCTCCCAAAAGATTACATATTTATCTCAAAGTAAAATAACAACATATAAACAAATCCCCAGCTAACCCTCGCTCCGAGTCTATGCATCTCCTGGCCCACCTGTCAAATCATCTGCTCTCGGATAACAAGTTATCCGATCATCGCCACACACACATAGAAAGGGTGAGTTGTGCACAATATATAGAAATAGATAAAAGAAATAAATATGCCACCCATCCCAAAATAACATAAATAATATTTCATGCTTTTCAAATAACCCAACAATGACCTCATAGTCCTTCATGAGTCATATACATGTACTAGGTCTTGGGACTTCACTGTGCTTCCACGAAACTAACTCATTCGTGGTCCAACCCTATGAGCTTATCCCGCTCATAGTCCTGCCCTACAAACTCCTCGTCTGTAGTAAAACATCCAAGTCATCTCAACTTGGACCCTGGCACGCACGCAATCACCATACTATGGACTCCTCGCCCAATAGTAGCCGACGAGAACATAACAGTTCCTTGCCCATCGTGCGCCCGACATATACAATCACCAAACTAAGAACTCCTCGCCCAATAGTAGCCGACGGGAACTCAACCAGTTCCATGCCCATCATGTGTCCAACCACCAAGCACATCCCAGACCCCTATTGGACTTAGTCCTTCAAGCCCAAACATCCTATACTTAGGATAAAGCAGCCAAATCACACACAAACATGGAATTTCGCATAACTCGCTTAATCTAGGGACTCTCACCCAAGCTAAGCCCTCAGCCTCGCTGAGGCTAATTTACCTCGCATGAGCGAGCTTAAAACAACAACCTCATCACGTTATCTCGCTTAGGCAAGATCCTCTCGCCTAGGCGAGATCATCTCTCGCCTAAACACCCAATTCAGTCTCCCCTGAGCTATAATGCAAGCACACCTCCAACTTGATCGCGACATCTCGCTTAGGCGAGACCCTAGTTCGCTCAAACCCACAAAACTCCTCGCCTAGACGAGTTTTCGCGCTCGAAACCAACCAGGTTTCCTCGTGACCTCACTTAGGCGAGCCAATCTCGCCTAAGCGAGACTGTATTTCGCTCAAACCCAACCTTGGTTGCCTGAGCGAATTGCTCGAGTATGAACACTAAAAGGACTCCTACAACTCTCGCCTAGGCGAGAAGGAGTCGCTTGGGCGAAACTTGTAGAGTTTCACCACTACTCGTGCACTAAAGACACCAAACCAATGTCAATTTACAATACAATCATGTTCATTCAATCTATATCATCAATCAAACTCTAAAACACATTGTAAACATGTTTGAATCCTCAAAACGCATAAATTGACCATGAATCAAATAACAGTACCCGAAACCCTCATCACATTCTTGTTTCATACCCAAAAGACTTGACAGTCCACATTCTCTTCCCAAATTCTTAATTGCAGTGTATATTATACCAGAAACCACAACACATAAAATTCCAATTTGAGAACAAAACGCAGGAACACAAACCATATAAAAATACACATAATTTCAGCACCTCTAACCTGAATGTTTGATTGAAATTGGGAAGAAAAGTGGAATTCCTTGGTTTGCCAATGACTTGCCACAGAGTCTCTCTCAATTCAGCCCCTTACACACCCAAAACCTCACCTCACAGCCTTAATTTAGTGCTCCTCTCTATAGGTGAACTAACCAAATTGCAGAAACCCTATTCCCCCTTAAATTCTTCCTTTTATAAGTGCCTTAAGGTGGTTTAATGCAAAAAAAAAAAAAACGAGACTGGCTTTAGTGTGGGCTTAATGGCTATTCAAGTTCCTTAGTTGGATGATTTTCCAGCACCTAATAGTTACCCTTCTGCTAGGTTTTCTTTGCCTCTTCACATTCAAACCACAACTAATAGTTAGCAAAAATAAAGTTTACTCTATGCCCATCAAGGTTTGAACCCGTGACCTTCCACTCATAAGAACAAAGCATAACCACTATGCCAAATCACATTTGGTGATAACCATTATAATCTTATGATTATATTATCACTCACCATTCACAATTACATTACCAAAACAAAATAATAATAAACCATACAACACATAATTGACATACATAGGACTCAAACTCAAGTCCTCTAACACAAACCAAGTACTCTCAACCACATGAGCTAGCACTTTTCCACATCCCATCAAACAATAATTAATGTCATAAAGGCTCTTTCTACTCACATTTATTAATTAATTAATTGTTTAATTAATAAATTTCACGGGTCTTACAGAGTCCTCGCGCACCAGCGGCGTCGGTGACTCCCTCGACGGTGATGGCTGGCGACGACCCTAAGGCGGTTGAAATCGCTGATAACGGTATCCGGCAAGCGGGACCTCTCAACCGTGAAGATGATTGATGCAACCCCTATCTTGAACGCGCTAGAGAAGGAGGAGGAGACGCAGGTGCAACATCATTTCGCGCGAGATGGAGTGAAGGGTAATGGTAACGCCTGTGAAGTCTCCGGCGGAGGTCGTCGATGGTGGCTAAAAAGTGAACGGTGACAGAGGTTTGCGTTGTGGTGGTGTTGAGAAGAAGGAGTTGTCGCACAGTGGAGAGAATAAGCTTTTTTTTATTAGGTTTAGTTCGAGTGGAAATTGGGGTTGAACACTTTTGTTCCGCGCACCCCACTCTTTCGGTCTTCGCACCCCTCCTAGTTTATGTTTTGGATTTATTAGGATTTACACAGCGCACCCTCTTTTTTTATCTCTGCACCTCCATTCATTTGAGTTGGACTATTTGTGTATTTTTCTGCGCACCCCTGCCCATATTGCATGCACCCCTTCCTTGTGTTTCAATTGGGCCTATTTCACTATTCTTCATACACTCCCATTTTACTTACATGCACCCCTATGTCATTGTGTGTTATTTTTGTTGAGTTTGTTTACTTATTCTTGCACCTCCCACATGTCATGCTCCTGCACCCCCATTTCTTTGTCTATTGTTTTTGGGCTTGTTGTTGTGTTTACTTTGTGCACCCCCACTAATCACTCTTATACCCCCATATTTTGTTTGCCACTTTTATCCTTTTTAAATAATTTCATCCTTTATTTATTTATTTATTTTATTATTATTTTAGAAAAAAAAATATATTTAAAAATTATAAAAAATTAAAAAATATATAAAAAAGTTCTCTTTCATTTTTATTGTGTCTATTCGGCCGCTCGCGTCGTGTGACACTTTCTTCCAAATAATTTTCAAAAAATACCAAAAATAGTTTTCTTTCTCTTTTAGTGTCTGTCCGACCGCCCGCGTCGTGTGACACATATTTTCAAGTAATTCAAAAAAAATATAAAATTTCAAAAATATAAAAATATCAATATTTTCAAACAAGCACATCTATTTAGAACTACGTGATCCTTGATTCTCCACCGTGAGATACGTAGGAGCAAGGTCAGTCCTTGTCAGGTTCACCTCCAAACAAATCAAATTATTTTCTCAATTGTTTCTCAAATATCTTCCAAAGAACTACGTCACCCTGATTTCTCATTTTTAATGAGAATACGTAGGACCAAGGTCAATCCTTGTCGGGCCCAAAAAATTAAAAAAATATTTTTTTTTTCTTTTTAGCATTTTTTTTCTTATTATTTTTGGGGAAAATTAACATTTTGAAAATTACATCAACTTTGCATTTTTAATTAAAGGTACTGCCCTCGAGCGGGCGTTGTAGGGTGATAATACCTTCCTTACGCGTAACCGACTCCCGGATCCAAAAATCTGGTTTTTCGCAGACTTGTCTTATCTTTATGGTTTTCCATAGTTTTCCAGAATAACTATGGTGGCGACTCCAAATCTCTTTTTAAACCCGTTTTCTTTTTTGTTTGTCGTCCCGTCGCGATTCCGGTTGCGACACAAGCCAAATGGTATTATGAGCCATTCGTTGTGGCCTTGGTGAGTTCTAAATGTTGTTTTATTTATGTTTTCCTCTTTCATCAAGATTTGATGATATCCTGATCTAAGGTCCAATTTAGAGAAAAATTGTGCTCCATGTAATTCATCAATTGATGTTAGTTTTGAAATGGTTGAAATGCCAAGAAGGGAGGGGGGTTGAATTGGCTAATTAAAAATTTAGGCTAACTTTGAAAGCTAAAAACCTCCTTTAATTGAATCAATTAGATCACCAAGTTAGGATGCAAAAGGTGCTAGACAATATACTTTCAATCGATCAAAAACAAAGTTAACATATTGATTTAAATAAACAGATTCTGTTTTGGTATAATCAACCGATTGAAACAGAAAAACAGTCGACTAAAATACTGGAAAAACTGCAGAAATGCAAATTCGAGTTTTAAACCAGGAACAATGCACAAGAATGATCAAGACAGGTTCTAAATGATTATGCAAGAGAGAAAGGTTAGAGAAAAGATGAGACCACAAGATTTTTATACTGGTTCACTCAAACCTGAGCTACATCCAGTTTGTCAAGGTAACTTGAGCTTGACTTTGAACTATTTCAAATGATTTACAAAGTTTTCACCCTTACACTTTCACAATATGCAAAAACCACACAAAAGACTCTTGAATCACACAAGAGTCACACCAGCACAACAAGAACCCTCTTGCAGACCTAGAAAACCACCAAGCACACACACAAAGCCTAAGAAAGATCAAACCTGAGTGGTAGCACAACCCAACCTACCACAAACACTTTCTCCAAGCTTCAAACCAAGTCAAAGGCTCCAAGAATTGATCCAAGATCAATCTTCAACTGCTGTAAACTGTATGATCACGAAAAAGAGAGTTTCCACAAGTTTCCTGAACAATTTTGTGCTAAAACATGATCAACTCACCTCTCTTTCGAAAATCACAGTTTTTATAGTCAAACCGTTACGAAATTCAACAGGTTGATTTCCAAATCAATCGGTTGATTTCACTTGACTTAAGTGAAATCAATCGATTAAAAAATAAATCAACTGATTGAATTTGTTGCAGTTTAAGACTACTACAACAAACCTTTTAATCTGTTGAAAAACCATTCAACAGATTAAAAGACACATTTTAACCTGTTGAAAAACTATTCAACAGATTAAAAAACATAACAAAGACCAAATACATCTAATTAATGCTACAAGGTCTACACTATGAAATCTTCATTCCAATGGTAATGGCTTCAAGATAGTTCCAAAGGGCTTCATTAAATCTTCATCAAATCTTCAAGAAGCATACCACCTTGGCTTCTCATGTTAACAATTAACTTGTCCATTATAGGAATAAGAAAATTATCCTTAACAGTGATGGTATTTAGAGCCCTATAATCAATGCAAAACCTATATGATATCTTTCTTCTTAACAAAAACTATTGGAGAAGAAAGTGGGTTGGTGTTGGGAACAATCAGGCCCTCCTACAACATATCCTAAATCATTTTTTCTATCTACAACTTCTAACTATGAGGGTATCTATAAAAGGCCTGACTTTGATCGGTCTGGTGCCCTACATAAAGGGAATATCATGGTTTTGATATCTACTCGGAGGTAACCCTTTTAGGGCAACACAAACTTGTTTGTATTTCTGTAATAATATGGCTAAATCCGGTGCCATGTTTTGAGGTATCTCAAACCAATTATCGTGAGGACAAACTTGAGGTGCAACCTGTAATGTAAAGCTTAACAATGGCATTAGTATGGGACATTTTTCTTAAATGATTGAATTGTGCAAGGTTGGCTGTTGTGGATTTTGTTAGCACAGGTGACCTTGGTGCATGGGTTTGATGAAACAAGTGCATGAGATCATATGAGGTTGATGAAGAATTGATGAAGATGCATTGATGTTCAAGCTTCTGGTGTGTTGAATCTGGAAATGACGTGAAGATCAAGTTTGAATGTTGTATTGTATTAGTATATACTATATGACATAAATTAGATGTTGTTTTGGTCTTGGTGTGCCATTTTCAATCTGTCAAAAAGGTTTTTAACAAGTTAAAAGGCTTGCTGCACATAATTTTGGTACGAATGTATTGAAACAATTGATTTGTTATTCAATCGACTGATTTCACCTAAGTCAAATGAAATCAACAAATTGTAGGGACAAATCAACCTATTGAATTCACTTATGACCAAGTTATATAGGATAGTTTTCAGAGAGATGAGAAACGAATTGCGTTTTCTATGCACGAAAAACAATCATACATATTTGGAAAACTCTATATCTGTATTACACAATAGCAGATGTTCCTTTAAGATCATTGTTGATCTTGGAAGCTTTTTGGCTTAGTTGGAGTTTGAAGAACACGTGTTTGGTTGGCTAGGGAGAGCCTCCATCAAGTTTGGTTTTTCTTGTGCTTCTATGTTGTTCCTTGTGTGATTCCATATTTGTAAGTAGGATTCTTACAGTGTTAGGGATAATATTATTGTGGGATTCAAGAATCTTGGTGTTTTTTTCTTTAATCAAAAGTGTAATCTTTAAGGGATTGTATAAACTTTTGATTTAATGCATGATTAGGCTCAGGTTGTCCTAATAAACTGAATGTAGCTCAATTATTGAGTGAACCAGTATAAAATTGTTTGTGTGATCTTTTTTCCCTTATCTTGTTCATCATTTAAATCTCAAGAAAATCAATTAAATCAATCTTAAGTAAGTGTGCATGTGTTTTTATGTTATCTAGTAATGTAACTAAGTTGAACATATTGATTGGAACATATCTTGATTGAGAAAGCATGTTGTTTGAGCGAGTTTTGCGTTTTTGCATAATTTCCAAAAATATTAGCCGATTGATTTCATATTTTAATCTATTGAATCATATGGTCTGAACAAATTAATCTGTTGTTTTTTATTTTAATAAGTTGAATGTGTATTGTCCTATAATACTTGTTTTCTAATTTCGTGGACAGCTTGATTCAACGGAAAAGGGTTTTAAGTTTTCAAAAAGTTTTATAAAGCTAATTCAACCCCCGTTCTTGGCTAAACTGATTATTTCAATACTTACAAATCTTTCACCATGGAGAGTCACAAATTGCTTGTCCAAATAAAATTTTAGTGTTAAGTACTATAGTCAAAGATGGGGGGACTAGAATGGCTAGCCAACCAACCCCAAGGACTAAACTAGCACTAGTCACAAGCAATAAATAAGCTGACAATTGGAGGGAATATCCTTGAATCACAACTTCCAACATGTTGACTAACCCTTAAACAATTAAATAGTGTTCATTGCCAACCAAAACGTGAAAATTAAGGACTGGCTCAATAGGTAATTTAAGGTAAGAAGCTAATTGTGGTTGTAAAAAATTGTCAAAGCTTCCACTATCAAGCAGTACTTGGATAATAGTACCATTAATAGATCCTTTAAATCACATGGTGCCCACAATAGAAGATCCTCTGAGAGCATTAAAAGATAAATGGTGCTCTAGAGAATTGATGGGATTCGGCTGTTGATTGTTATCGGGCGGTTCAGGTTCGACCAATATATTCTCCTCTTCAACATTTGCATTCTCATTGTCGACAATTTTCAAGAATATGTAATGTTTGTTGGGACATTTGTGAGTGGGAGATTATTTCTCATCACAAGTGAAACACAGTCCCTTCTCCCTTCTTAGTTGCACCTCAACAAGGGACAATTTCTTAACGTTAGTGGGTTTGAAGGTAGAACGATTTGGTGTCGAAAGGAGTGGTGGAATGCTTGTGGACTTCATAGTTTAGGAGGAGGAGGGTATGTATTTGTGGTGGGTATTTTAGACGCAATTGCAGTAGTATAGAATTTAGGTTTGGAGGAACAATGTTCTTCATAAACCTTTGCCAACGACACAACTCACATTAAGGTAGTGGGAATTTGAGCCACAACATCTCAATGGATTTTAGTTTTTAAGCCCTCGATAAAACAATCAAGCAAGGCCTCTGTGGTAACATCTTGTGCACGATTAGCTAACGGCCTCACAATTGAAGTGCAAAAATGATATAACTTATCCATATAGAACCTTTTAAGTACCTTCATTATATAACCTCTTGATGTACAAAAGCATTTGTATTTAAATACTCAATTTGTAATCTCAAATAAAACTTTGTACTTCCAAGATCTTTCATCTCAAATTCTTTCTTTAAGCAATCAATTGCCTTTGTGAACTCATTAGGAGTTCCAACAATGTTTATGTTATATGCATAAACAACAATTATAACAAATTCATTTTCTGATATTTTCATATAAATACAAGGATAAGTACTTTTCTTTTAACAAGTACTTATAAGGAAAATTATACGTCTTGATTGCTTTAATCCATACAAGGGACTTGTTCAATTTTATTGAATAATCCACTTTAGAATTTGCATTGTTGGGTAAATTAAATCCTTCAGGGATTTTCATATAATTATCATTCTTTATAATATTGTTTTGTGCAAAAATCTATTTGTACTCAATGAGTTTTTAAACCTTCAGGTGTGTGGATTACAGGCCCAAAAACCTTGTTTAACAAACAAATCTAATTTTGCTTCTATTTCGTCTTTCCATTTGGCCAATCATTTCTTTGTCGACAATCTTGATCCTCATTGTCACTCATAACATTCATCGTTATATTATATGCTAAAGCATCATCAACATTGACTTCACTTTGGTTCCATATTATCTTATTTATGACATAATTTATTGAGATCTCATCATTTTCAACAATTTCAGGTACTTGAGGTTCTTCTGAAACCAAATTATTAATTATGTCAAAAGAATATTTTGTGATTTACACCTCCTCGATTAGGTCATGTTGTCTTTTTAGCTCCTTTTTTAATTTGAGGATTTTTATCTTTGGAACCAATAGGCTTACCACACTTCAATCGTGTTATGAACTAATATCAATTTTATTTAGAGCATTAGCAGTTGGTATATGTGATTTAATTACCCTATTTGTGTTAGTAAAAACATATGATAATTGATTGACTAATTTGTAAATGAATTATCATTTGAACTTCGAGTTCACATTCTTTTGTACGAGGATCAAGATGAGATAGTAATAATTTATTCTAACCAATATCATTTTCCAATTGTTTTCTTTCTCCCCCTAATGTTGGAAAAATTTATTCATCAAAAATGATAATTGACAAATCAAACTATAAATGTCTCCTCTTAACATATCAATATATTTTATTATTGATTGAGAATCATATTCAACATATATTCTCAATCGTCTCTAAAGACTCATCATAGTCCCTTTTGGTAGGGAAATTCGATCATATACAAAAAAAAATCTTAAATGAGACAATTAGGTTACTAACCAAAAACCAACTGCATAATAGAGTAATTGTAAGACCCGATAAAATTAAATAAATAAATAAATAGATATTTATTTAATAAATTTGAGGGCGGGAATCCCTAAGTTAATTAATGTGGAGAGAGAAAATAATGAATAGTACTAGCTCAAGTAGTTGAGAGTACTTGGCTATTATGAGGAGACTTGGGTTTGAGTCTTGTGGATGTCATTAGTGTGTGAATTTAACTGTTTTATTATTTTAATAATATGCGGGATCATGTGGAGTGATAATATAATCCTAGAAGTATAGGAATTATCATGAAATATGACTTAGTTTATTGGTTGTGCATTAGCTTGGTAATTGTGTAGTTGTGTGTTCAAACCTTGACTAAAGCAAAATAGGTTTCTTTTTGCCAAATCTGTTTTTGGCATGAATGTGATGAAGCAGAAACCGTAGCCATCTAAGAGGGCAGCTGAAAGGGGTTGGAAAACCACTTTAGAATGGCCATTGATTAACCATTAAACACATTTTAATGGAATTTTCGTTTTAGCCATTAAGACCATTAAAATTAGAGTTGTTAGTAAGAATAACAATGAGTTAAGGGTGAGGCATAGTTCTTTTAGATATTCTTAATCAATCTGCATTGAAAAAAGAGAGCTAAGAGGAAATTTGGAAGCCTATTGACGTTAGAGCAGTAAAAGGAGTAAAGAAGGGGAGTTGTACCTGGTACTTAATATTTATTTACATAACTGTGCATTGTATGATAAGTCTGGATGTCTAGTTATGCTTTTTCTGGACTATATTGTGTTTTTGGAAATTTAACAAAAATCGTCTATCGGGCCTTCCAAGTCACCAGGCGACTCATGTGAAACAAACCCAGTTTTTGGGTTTATGCCTTAAATCGCCTAACGATGATGAATTGCCGCCAGGCGATGCATGGATGTGTGGAATAGGGATTTTTCATGAAAAAAAACTTGTTTCTCATGTTTTTTGCGCAGCAGGGATCGTCGGGCGGTGGTTTCCTACCGCCAAGCGCTAGGTCTCTAGTGTATTTTCGCTGGGCGGAAACATGTGACGTTCCTTGAGTTGTGGCTTGGATTGGCGAGTGTTGCCAATGTGAGTGTGCAAGTTGTGGCTCGTACGAATAAGTCCAAGAAGATTTCCCTCTTCAGCGTTAGCCGGCGAGTTTGGTAGTCTTGGGACAAATACGAACTATGGTTTGTATTGGGAACTCTACCTGACATTATGGAGTGTGGTCCATAGCAGGATTCTCGCACATGTTCTGCAAGTTGTGGCTTGTAGGTGGAGGCATCAAAAGGTATCTTGAGGGTATCATCTAAAGACGTAGAACATGGATAACATGGTGGTGGCCATGTGGTGTGGAATCAAAGGATATAGTTCCTTTGATGAGTGTATGCATATATTTTTGAATTGTATATATGTTTATATATTACTTCACTCTATCTGCTTGTGTTTGGCGATGATCGTGTAATTCGTTACACGGGAACAAATGATGTTGTAGGTGGTGCTGATAAGGCATAGCGATGGAGCGGGGCTGCTTGGGGATTTAATTTTATCTTTGATTTTGTTCATATTGTAATCATATTTAATTTATCAGTTTTGGAAATGTAAAAACTTGGAATTTAATTTACAGTTATTATTTTGACACTTAATGCGTATTTTAAAATTTTTCCTGCGTTTTGGGAAAGATGTTATAATAAATTTGGTTTATATTTCAATATTGATTTCTTTTTATTTAAATTAGTAATATTCGACCGGGATGTTAAAGTAATTATGATAACTTGTTGGCTCGATACGAATCAATATTGTAGCATGTAAAATTGTATATCTCCAATTTGGAATATTAGCTTTCATAAGTAATCTTGGAAGTGATATCTTAACTTAACTAATTGTGCTAATAACTTTGCAAATGCCTGATTACAAGTTAATAATAAACAACATGTGACCATTTTGTATTCATTCCAAAAGATGAGATTGACTCGTTTCTAAAGTTTTCATTGGACCACATTTACTATATAACACACACACATACATACACACACACACACACACACACATATATATATATATATATATATATATATATATATATAATAAATGTTTATTATATACTCATCTCCCATATACATTTCATAATACAAAAGAAAAATTGATTCTTATGTATACATAACCAGCATCAAACATACATATTTATATAGTAATAATGCCATAAAGAATTCACATTAAATTAAATTATAATAAAAATAATTTAATATATAAAAATATATTTTATACTATCACATAAAAACTTCTTCTGCCATTTTATATAAAAAAAAAATCTTAATACTTCCATCACCAATGAGATGATCAATGTTTTCATATGGCATTCCATTTAGTTTAGCTAAGAAAAATAGTATCAAGATGAGTGATATCCATATGGCCAAAATCAAAATCATCATCTTTATAATCATGTGTGTTTCTATGTTCTTATCCCTATTTTTTAGGATGCTTGATGTATGACAAGTACGACCCAAATGACATTTACCACCACAAGGATAAATTATATTTTCATTATTTGTCATTGTTTTCGTCTTTTTCTTTTCTCTTATTCACACTATTGTTCTACTTCTGATGACAAAATATCTCTTTAAATTTTCCTTTATGACCATGAAAATATGAATTGATGTTGCTCCATTCACTTTTGGGAATGAAGCCTAACTAATTTAGTCTCATGGATGTTGTTATATTCACTTGTAGGGATGAAGCATAACCAATTTGATCTCATGATTTTTTTCATAAAAACTCATTGTTTTTGTTTAGCCATAAGATGACATGAAATAATTTGAGAATATTTGTGAAATACTAAAAAAGAGGAGTAATTATTCCTTGTAATATCAAGAGTCACAAATTTAAATTTTGGAAGGTTTGACTTGTTTAAAGCTAGCTCATAAAATATTGATAATAATCAAATTTTATTTATGAAACTATAAAATTAATATAAACAATAATTATAATAATAATCATCATCATAGTAAATAATAATAATAATAAGTCAAATATGAAAATTGATAAAGTCAAGTAGATTTTATCGCAAAAAAGAAGAATATAAGATAAAATTGTCAACAAGGAAAAGATTAGAAAGAGCTTGGATTGAGGTACGTAGAACACTATCCTTAGAGAAATCGTTTTCACTAACTCAATTGGATAGCCTTCGTATTGTGTTATAAAATTATAAAATAAAGTTAATAATAGAGGGAAGAATAAAGAGAAAGAATAGAGCATCGAATACTAGTTTTCTCTGTATCATTATCAAGGGAGAAAAGTCCATATTTATAAGTACATAAGACAACTCAAAGGGTATAATACATATTTAATCTATAATAATATATAAAGAGATATCCTCTTTTGTGTCCATATTTCATTATTCTTGTTTTATCCTTAATTATTTTAAAAATTAATTATTTTATAAATAATTTTTTTTAACCATTATTCTAAAAACCTCTTCTATCTTCAATCAATATTTTAAAAACTTTTCTGTTAACATATTTTACTTTTGTAATTTTATATTTAACAATTATTTTAAAAATTAATTATATATATTTTATTAATTTTAACTTAAATTTTTATAAAAATTAAAAAATACGAACATACAAACACAACACCAGTGTAAATAATATAAATATTTTTAATAATAATGTTGAATAAGTGACATCAACTCAATCACAATCCATAAATTTCACACTGAGATTTGGTAAACTAGTTGTCATGCATTGTATGAAAGTTCATTATCAATTCTTTCAAATTTAATAATTTATTTATTTACTGCATATTTTTTTAATTAAAATTACACAAATTAATTAAAATAAATAAAATTTATTTGCAATAATATTTTTAAAAAACCCCATTACACAGGTACAGGTAACAGTGAATGTTTCAGAAAGGGAGAAAAGAAAGAAGAAAGGCAGGGCAGCACCTTCAGCTTCCAAGAAAACCCCATTTTTCATTCTGTCTCGGGGACTCCTAAAGCACCTTCTCCAAAACCGTAAGAAAATTCCATGGTCTTCTTCTTCTCATTTTTTCCACTGATTCTTTACCTACACAAATCACAGGATCTACAACATATCATCTGCATCTTCCATCTTCTTCTAGTGGAGAACACATCTCCCTCCATCATCGCACGCGTGGAGAACACACCAGAGGGGGATTCGAGCCCTCTTCTCCTACATTCCCCATTCCCCTTTCTCTGCAATTCCTCTACCCCTCACTCGGTACAATCCACAACCTCCACATTCCGGTCAGGTTCCCGTGGGGTTCCGATGAGCTTCAACGACAACGATTAAAGCTTCCCCGCGCTCCCCCATTCGAGCTCGCTGCACATCCTCCGGCATCGAAGCTCACACCGTCGTCATCGTTTCTGGCAGATTCCGGTGAGCCTCGTCCAACAAAAGGCAACAGCTTCACCGTGGCCACTGGCCTCCACCGCGAGCGCCTCGCTGTCACGCCACCACCAGATTCTGCATCTGTCAGCCCTGGGTCGTTGCTGCCATTTCCAGTGAGACCCAACCACACCATCTCAATCCTCTCTTCCGCGTTACTCTGCGTTCGCGTCTTCCTCTTGTTGTCAGCCTGCCTCAGGTGAAACTTCGGTGAGCCTCGGACCTGTTCCCTGTTAAAGGTAAGCGCAGTTCGCTTCGTTCCCTTTTCTCTCGCTCTCTGTTTTGGTTCCTTTGTTTTTCCGGTTTGGTTTCTGATAGATTCAAAGTTTCAAGCGAGATCAGACTTGCCTTTAGTTTCACCATTTTAGGTTTCTGATTGGTGATGGTTTGAATATGAGGTGTTCTGGAACCTGATATTTTCTAATTTTGAAGAAGCGATTTTACATTGGACCTGTTTTTGTGTGTTCTCTGAGTTTCTCTTTCATGCGAAATCGAACGAACCCTGTGTTGAGTGATAGTGACAAGCCTTCGGTTAGAGCGTTATTTGATGATGAGGTTCCAGTGGTGAGGGTTGATGTTTGTGGTGTCTGGAACCAACGTTTGGTTCCTGAACTTAAGCAACTGTGTAATTTGTTTGATTTGTTGATAATTTGTTTTGATTGTGAAATCCGGTTTCGATGACCTAGAGTTATTGCTTTGTGACGGTGCGACTATGATTGTGGATGTGTAGAAAATGAGTAGGATTGATAGAAGCATGATGATGTGTTTTCCGCCGTTCATCTCTTCAGCTGAAGTTTGGGCTCAGCTGAGTTTCTTTTCCTATATGTGTTTCTTTCTAATTTTTTCAGTTTCGATTCGTCTCGAATAGTATGTAACTAAACCGAATCGCTAATGACATGATTCACATCTGATTAACCAATTCATGTTATGAATCAGAATACGAATCTATTCATGAAAAGACTTTTGTAACGAATTGCGATTTGAATTGGACCATTCGTATGATTCTAACTGGTTCAGAGTATAGACTAAGCGACTGAGACTGAGAGTCTAACACATCATTATTTTTTTAAATGTAATAAAACAGTTGCAGTCTGCATTAATTTTATGCAGATTTTTCTTTTTTTTATTTGATGACCTTTATAATCTATATTTTATTAGCTTAGCACAAGTTAGAGTGTGTAAGCCTACAGAACACTTTTTACCCTATAACATTGTTTCCACTTTACAGGGAGCTGGTTGTTCATGGCTCTTTCCTCCAAACATTCACATCTGTTCAACCATATCAGGACTTTTGTAAATGCAAGGGTCAAATGGGTTCGAGACCCATATCTTGATAATGCAGTCCTGAAAGAGAAAGATCTCAAGCAAATAATTTCTCTCAAGAATCAAATCATTTCATCTCCTTCCAAATCCCTCTCCATGTATACTGCTTCTCAACTGAAAGCTTCCCTCAACCTTCCCACTACGACTTCCAAATTCATTGACAAATACCATTGTGTCTTTACACAATTTCAACCTGGTCCTGGTCTTCCTCCGATTGTCAAACTCACACCTCAAGCCTTTTCCATCCATAGAGAAGAAATGGCTGTTCATAACTCTCCTACTAATCGTGAAGACACTGTTCAGAGGCTCTCAAGGCTTCTAATGCTTGCTGGCATGGCAAAATTGCCTCTTTATGTTATTGAGAAGCTAAAGTGGGATATGGGTCTTCCTCATGATTATGTGACAACCCTTTTGGCTGATTACCCTGATTATTTTAATGTTTGCATTGTGGAAGATCCGTCATCTAGAAAAGAGGTGCTTGCTTTAGAACTTGTTTCATGGAGAAAAGAGCTTTCTGTGTCTGAGTTAGAAATGAGGGCAAGGAGCTTAGGCATTAGTGGAGATAAAAGAAGTCATGATATAGCATTTCCCTTATTTTTTCCTAAAGGTTTTGATTTAGTAAAGAGGGTGAAGACTTGGGTTGATAATTGGCAAAGGTTGCCTTACATTTCTCCATATGAAGATGCATTTCATCTCGACTCAAACAGTGACCAAGCGGAGAAATGGACTGTGGCAATAATGCATGAGTTGCTTTCTCTTCTGGTGTCAAAGAAGACAGAAAGAGAAAATTTGCTTTGTTTTGGAGAGTGTTTGGGGTTGGCCTTGAGATTTAAAAAGGCTTTGGTTCATCATCCTGGTATATTTTACATTTCCAATAAGATTAGGACTCAGACTGTTGTACTTAGAGAGGCTTATAGTAAGGATTTTTTGGTTAAGAAACATCCATTAGTGGGTATGAGATATTGGTACATTAATCTTATGCACAAAACATAGGAGCACAATGAGCAAGCTGATTTGGTGGATGGTCATGATGTTAACAAGCTGGATGATCCTGAAGTTGAAGCTTAGCTGTTGAACATGAAGTAGTTTCCATTCAAGCTATATAACACATCAATGAAGTCTGATTTTCACAATATTGAGTGTTAAAATGTTTACTTCAAAAAATATGGGCGCAAGTGCTAATATATGAACTTAATTTCTGTAGTATAAATGAATTTTTTTTATTACGTAATGTCTTCTAAATTTATATTAGTTGGCAGTGGTACTTATGCTATTGTAGTTGTTAATAATCACATCAGGGTGGAGCGTATGTTTGCCATTCCTTGACTGGCTAAAGTTTTATGCGAGTTGCAAACACAGTGATGGCTCATTGAGGTTGTTGGGGCTATAATTTTTGACAGGGACATAATCTTTGTTTTTCCCTTGCTGAATTTGGATTCTATATGGTTGATTGGGGAAGCTTATTTGTTTTCTTCTCCCATAGCATACATCTGAAGCATGTTATGTTTAGTACCTTGCATTTTACTGCACACAAATATGTGCTGTTCCTTCCCACATTTTTATTCCTCAATCCACCTATTGCTAGGAGAAATTTGGCAGCCCTTGCTTTTACCAGACATAAAAGGTAACAAAAGATTTCTGACTTGGTTGGGGAAATCCTCAATTAATTTCATATAATCAAGAAAACTGGAAAACAAATGAGAAGATATAGATATTACATCCTAATCGTGAACAACTAAAATTCAGCCACCGTATGTGAGATATTTCCAACTATAGTCAATTCATCACACTTTCTGTTCGAAGCTGAGTTGAATTTCCTGTTTAGTGAGATTCTCCATCCAGCCATTGTTTGGAAAGGTTTCTCCCCCTACTATGCCGCCTAATCTGCTACACCACTACTTTGTATTCAAGAGAAAGTTTATCAAGCATGAAAGTATTATGTGATTCACTACTATAAATGCTACAGTAGTGACAAAGAAACTTAATGTCGTGGGTGTAGGCATTGACTTTTGTTGGAATTTAGAATAGATGATATTAAATGTTCTTAAAATAGTGGAATTTATGTTTAACTCAACCTCACAAAACTAACTTATAGGGTGAGTTTTGCACTCACTTATCTCTAGTCAATGTGAATTTTTCAATGCACCTCATGTGAGTATTGGACATCTCGAGTGTGGAACTAGGGAGAAACCCGATAGTAGGTGGCATGAGACCCAACAAAATCCATTAGGATAAACTCTTGATGGCTTTGATTCCATCTTAAGAAAGTAAAATTTAAACCTAACTCAATTTCACAAAACTGGCTTGTAAGATAAGGTTGTACCAATTTATATACTATTATTTGATTTCATCTTTAGTCTATGTGGGTTCTTCAACGAGTATTTTATGCAACTTTTGGGATCTTAACTCAATTACTATTAATTTCTTCTTGTGTTGTCATATGATTTTAAGTTTGCCATTTTGAAGCTAGCAAAACGTGAATTCTTTGTTGTCACATATTACAAAATAAATAATTAAACTAAAGAATTATTTTGGATTGGGCTAGGACTTAGGATTAATCATCAACCAGCCTGATCCTATCCATTAAAGGGTGGTGTGTGATCTGTGATGATCAGTGGGCTGGTTTGGGCCAGTCTTTTTTTTTTGTGAGATGCTAAATTATAAGTATTTATTTTCAGATCTACGTAAGTTTGATTTTGTAATTTGTCTGAAATTTGCATGATTCTGTTAGACCTATGGAGAAGGAACGAGTTTGGAAGGTATATTATAGGAAGAATTTAGATAAGAAGTGATCTGGGTATGTGTAGGTGCCTTTTGTTTGTCGATTGAGGGGTCTATTTATTTCGACCAACCTCACCGAGTGGGGCATCTTTTTTGGTGTTTAGTAGAGGGGGACAGTGGGTTGGGTTCACTGTGAGAAAGGAGGAAATATACTCCTTTGTAAACTTTCGAGAATTCTATATTGCATTGTGGTTCACCAACCGTGAGTTGGTGTATTTTATGTACTTCTCTCTCTTTTCTCTGTCTTTTCGCGTAAGGAACCTATCAAATTCTCAGAAGTCTTTTGACCTAAGTTTCTTTTTGGTGTTCTATCTATATGATTTGTGAATGTAACTTTTTTGCCTGATTTCTTTTGTCTTTTTCTTAACCATATATGGCTTTACTTTTGCTAAAGCACCTATCTAAGTTGGTTTTGTATTGTGTGTGCAGCTGAAGTGCATGTGATTGCGGGACATTAGTTTCTTCATCTTTTGCTTGGTCTTTTTGTGTTCAAGTGAACGTTTATCAGGGATGAAAATATTCAGTGGATGGCAACGTTTTGTTTTTGGTCTTCCCTTGTTTTTCCTCTTTGCTCATCTGGTTTTTGGTTGGTAATCTCTTTTGTCTTCAGAAGTTTAAATTTATTTGTTTGATTACGGCATAACAAGTTAACATAGTTGCTTTTAATCAGTCATGGAATTACACAAAAACTCAAAAATGGAAGAACGGCACAAACAACTAAACAAGAAATTTGATCATCTAGTTCTTGGTCATATGGCTGGACAAGGCTTGTCAAATCGTTTGCAATGCCAAGGTTCTTTTTATCCCTTTATGAAAGTTATTTGGTTTATTCTCATGATTCTTGAAATTTTTTTTTGCTCATAATATTATGATTCTGATTAGGGTTGTGCTATTAGATAGGAGACCTACCCAAACAAACGAATTAGACTTTACAAGTATATTTTAGAAGAAAGATAAGAGGCGAGTTTAGTGGGCTAGGTTTCGACAATTAGTTGTTATAAATAATTCTTTCTATCTTTTATCTGTCAATTTGTTCATTTATTGGTTCTTCAAAAGAATTAATTCCTTTTCTGAAGAAAGGAACCTAAGAGGTTGTCTTAGAATCTTTGGCTGTATCTACCTTCAAATTTTTAGTAGTTTTTATAAATCAATTGTATTCCAGAGGTAGGTCATTTAGAATTCACAAATGTTAATAGATAATAGTTCTTTTTCTTCTCAAAAGCCTTGTATACAATCTTACACATAATATAAGATGCTAGTATCTTGTGGTAGATCTTCTATCAATTGGACAACCAGCCCAATTTGCATGACTATACCCTACGACTTGAGTGCTTCCCTTATTCTCATAAAACAATCCTTGTCCTGGGTTCCTTTTTACATATTTGAGAATGTGAATCACATCAATCTAGTGACCAATGTGGGGATTTGGCATAAATTGACTCACATCTCCCTCTGAGTAAGAAAGATCAGTCCGTTTCTGTGGCGGCGACCATTAGAGATGGGTTGCACTTTTTGGGGCACACTTAACCCTGACTTCGCTGGAAGAGATATGGCAAAGATGGTGAACGCAACGGTGGACATCGAGGGTGTAAGTGACAGCAAAAGACGGCAGTGGCGCCGCTGACAATCAGACCATGGAGATGATCATGGCTCTTGAAACCAACTTGAATAAATGAAATTAAGAAAAACAATATATGTTTCTCTTACACTATTAGACTTTTGTTAGACTTTTATTGATGTATTTATAGGATACAAGGAAAGGGCAAGGCACGTGCCTAAAACCCCTAACCTCAAAGTTGGGTTCTCATACATGAAAAATAATAAATAAAAAACATTACATTTCAACAGTAATATGTAGTCTCTATTATCTAACTGTTAAGTAAATATACCTTTTTAGAAATAAGATGTCAAACATGAATATCCAATTTATTTAAAATTAGTAGTACATAGTCATTGAGATAATCAAGTGTAGTTACTTCATTCAGAGTTAATCTTAGTGTATAGTGTATGTATGTATATATACACATAAAGTTTTGCATTTCCTTCAACTTTTGATTTCCATTTTTTTCATATGATTAATGTATTTAAAACTTCTGAATTTACAAGGACAAAAGTGAAGGCTTTGCGTTTCCTTGCAATGTTGATGTCTCGATTGATTAAATGCATTAAAAAAAATTCTTAATGAACATGAACAAAAGCTCTTACAAGGACCATTATATATGTATTGGAGGTTTTGTATTTCCTTGAAATTTTGACGTCCATTTTTTTTTCCTTTGATTAACTGCATTTAAAATTTCTCAATTCACAGGGACAAAAGCTCTTAATAGGACCCATTCTTCTGAAAGCAGATCAGGTGTAGATGGAAGTATCACATTTGTCACTGTCTTTACCATTTATAATACTTCTCTCAATGATGTAGACGACAGATCAAACACAGTGGTTGGCAATGCTTCATATAATAACGTTGACAGGTCTATGGCTTTGTTGAATGTCTTCATTAATTTCATTCAGGTAAACACTGAATAAAAGTTGTGGGTTTGTCCCATTGGAAAGAGCATATTCCCTTTGATTGTGTATATGGAAACTGCTAGCAGAACACTTTTTATCGGTTTGAAATTTATTATAACCTTGTGGCTCCTGCTTTGTATTTAATGAGCTCTTTTTTCATGATTTTTTGTTTTTCAGTAAATTTTAATTAATAGTTGACAGTTTTATTCCGGCGCTCTTTTGTATACTATTTCTTTACTTTGTAGATGTTTAGTTAAAAGTGTGTTGTTGTATTTGTCAATGATTTTATATTTTTGGTGTTTATCAACATCAAATAGTGGAATATTCTTGTTTTTCCTACCTTGGCACTAGTTTTTCTCAGACACATTCTGATACGAATGAAGGAGTGGGAGGGCAGAATAAGACAATACACCAGGTCTATGAGAGGAATAAGTTGAAACCCATCACATGGGGGCCCACGAGCACACATCCTTGATTCTGTAATAACAGAAGGGCTGAGGTGGAAGGAGGGATCGTGGGTTTCGTTAGAGGAGAGAGAATATAGTGATGAGGAGGGTGAGGGAGGTTGGGAATTGGTGAGGGCTGATAGACATTTGTTTCTCTCTGGGTGGTTTTGTTCTGCTTATTGTAATTCCAGAAACTCTGAATAGATAGCTCGATTTCTATTCCTTTGGTCTGTTAATATTGAATTTACCTATCACATTCAAATGTCATACATCCTTGTCGACATTTGGCTACCGAAAAAATTCTATTTTGGTACTGTCTGTATTACATAGTACAAACGGCGCTGAATTTGCATCATTCATTCTCGGAGGCCTTACAATAAATTCCTCACCATTGGGAAAAATAGAAAGACCATAAGCATGTATTGTACACCTTAGTATGAAGTCTATATTATTTGAAATTAAATTGTTTCTTTGAATTAATGCAGTATATTATCATAGTGTATGCAAGATATTAACTACACAGAGCAAAAACACAAAAATATAGAAACAGAGTAGCAAAAGAACATAATAAAGCAAAAACAACAAAAACATATATACTTCTCCCCTTTTTTGTCAGCAACAAAAGGTAAAAAGAATAAGATAGCATCATTGCTGTGGTGGTGGTCGTTGATGTTTAAGGCAATGAAGTTGAAGGGTTAAGAAAAGGAGTTAGAGTTTGCAGAATCTGGGCAAAGGAATTCTGTATCTGGGCTGCAAAGCTAGTAGCAACTTTGTTAGGGATCTGATTTCATTATCATTGATTTTTTTGTATCAACTTAATGTAAATATAAATAGAGCTGTGTGTGTTTGGTTCTAGATGTACATTTACCCAATATTACAAGGATTCATATTGTTTTGACCCAGAGCTTGTTTTCTGTCAATTAACCAGACAGACATCGTTCATTCAACATTGTGCTGTGTGCAGGTGGCAATGCCCCAGAGCAAAGTGATTATTCTAACAGATCCTATGTCTGACCTCTCAGTGCAAAGAAACAGGGTCTCTCTGTATCCTATACAAGGTGAATATTCACGAGACAAGTTGATGCTCCAAAGGATCAGGTCTTACATTGTAAGATCACATTGCATCCACAGTAGATAGAACATTTGTTGCTAAAAAATAATCTCATCACTAATCGGGGACTACATTTAGCTGAACTTTTTTCCTGCTCACATGTTCTCTGTTTAATTATAGTATAGCTTTCTTTTCCTCCACCCAATAATTTGGACCATAGTAGATCAGAGGTTTTTGCTAGTTTTATCTTTTTTATTCTTTATCTGTTATTATGTCTCCTCTATTGAGCTAGTAGTGTTGTTTAAGCATTATATATTTTGAACTTTAAAATTTTGTTCTTTAAACTAAATGACCCTACGTTTTCCTTCTTTACAGACCTTTTTAGAAACAAGGCTACAGCAACTTTCTCAGAAGCCGAGGGATGTCATTCATTACATCTTCACTGATTCTGATATAGCAGTGGTTGATGATTTAGGGCAAGTTTTTCGTGACCATCCTAATTTTCATCTGGCTCTGACCTTTAGGAACAATAAGGCTCAACCTTTGAATTCAGGATTCATTGCAGTTAAGGGTACCCAGGAAGCAATGTTAAGGTGATGATCTGTACTATCTGTAGTTTGGTTTAACTGTTGCAGTTGTGATATGCAACAAAAAATTAAAAACTAATGTAACGCCATTTAAAACCTGCAAATAGAAAATGCAAATTATATGATTGTAACGCCATCCTACATATATACCTTGCAAATGCCTTTTATGTGCTTCTTTGGTCATTTGCAAGCTTGGTTTTACCTATTTTCTTGATTTATCCCACGTATTTTTTGATAAATAATTTTTTAATTTAATTTGATAATCAATCAGGGCAAAGCTTTTCCTACAAGAGGTCTTGAAAGTTTACAGCACGAAATATAGAAATGCTTCTCGCATGCTGGGTGATCAGTTAGCTCTTGCTTTGGTTGTGATGTCAAAACCTCATTTTGACGCCAGAAGGTTTTCCAAAGGGCTTTCTTTCTCAGAAGATATTGGGGCTACTTCAGTATTGTTCTTACCTTGTTCTCTGTACAATTGGACTCCGCCTGAGGGTGCTGGTCAATTTCATGGCATGCCATTGGATGTTAAGGTAATGAAGATTTACAACAGAAGTATTCCTGTTTGATCATCAGCTGAATACTTGAGTTATATCTCTGGAAATTATATATAGATATATTATAGGTTTAGCTTTTGAACCTTTATGTTATACTTACATCAGCAAGTATTCTGTTTGATCCACAATAAATGCTTGGAGAAATATTTTAGGAAATATTGTAGTGATAATATACTTCTCTTTCCTTTTTTGGATGCAGGTTGTTCATTTTAAAGGATCAAGAAAACGTCTAATGCTCGAATCTTGGAATTTTTATTCCTCGTCTCAAGATATTTCCGACATGTTATGTCTCATTTTGGGAAGTGGAAGAACCAAATATGATTTTTGAATACGGAAATCCAGAAAGGTTGACATCATATTGGCAACTTGTACCATTAACATCACCAAATTTAGTGCTGAAAATTCAGCTATTACCCTCTTTTTGATCGGGGATAGGGTACTCTGACAGCAGCAAAGGACATGAATTGGACCTTAAATGAATTGATTTATTGATTCTTCTACTTGGGTAGTTCTCATCGGAAGGTGCTCTTTTCCTATGGACATATGTGGAGTGTGATATTATTTTGAAGTGGTACAATGGAATCATTCTTATGCAGTCTGAAAAGATATTTAAAAAGTCTGGATTGCTTCCAATGACACAGGTGGTCGGATTTGATTGACCTATAATTATTGTCCACTTAACACAGTTAAACCACCCATTCATAGGTGGAATCGCAATGAATGTTGCTTGTTTCCATAATCATGTGAAATTTCAAGTGAAGACTTAGGCTGTGTTCGTATGATAAGATAGATTTGGGATAGATAAAATTTTAAATTTTCTAAAATACCCTTCATAATAAAAATTTAATAAAATTACAATTTATTGAATTAAAAAAATTAAAATTTAAAAATATTTTAATTTATTTTTATATATTAATTATATACATATATATATATATATATATATATATATATATATTAATAATAATAACTACATGTATTATTAATTTTAATAATATTATAATTATTATTAATTATTATACACTTTTATTAATTACTAATAATAATCATTTTATATATATTATTAATTATTATATATTAATATATCAATTATTATATTTTAAATAATATTTTAATTATTAATGATTATTATATATTACTGATTATATATTATTTATTATTATAATTTATTATATATATATATATAATAAATTATAACAATAAATAATATACATATATATATATATATATATAATAATTAATTTAATAATTATTATTTATAATTGTATTATGATGATATAATATAAGGTTAAAAAGGTAAAAGTTGATGTATCGATTTAAATTCTTACATTTGTGAGAAGATTTATTTGTGAAGTATTTTTTTGAATCCGTGCTCTTCCATTCTTATTCACCGATAGGAACACGATTTTATAAATAATCTGTCTCTTCTAATCCGTCTAAACAGTACAATCGGCGGAAACGAACACACCTTAGTATATTTTAGTGACAACATAGTGTTATAATGATTGTTTTTCATTTCTTTTGACAGATAATCAACTTCCATTATACAACCATCTTGTTAGATATTTATAAGATATTTTTAGTTATAATATCTTGAGTTGGTTACCATATTACTTGTATTTGGGTTTTAATCCGTATTTTCTTTTATTATTTTTCATTATAAATATATTGTCATATTGTATTTTCTACACAAGAAAAAAATAATCTTATGTTTAGTTTTTACTATTTTAACATGCTATTTAGAGTTAAGGTAGCAATCCCATATATATATATATATATATATATATATATATATATATATTTTTTTTTTTTTTTTTTTGTCTCACTCCAATTACAGTTGTTTCTGCTCCAATTATAATTGTCGTGGGAAAAAAATAATTTTCTTCATCGTCAATTAAATATGACTAATTTTATATATTTTATGGATTGAATATCTATTCTCTAAATCTAGATTTTTAAATATGGAATTTAAAAAATTTCATTCAAATTTTTAATTTAAATTTTTAGTTAGATTAGGTTGAAGGTTGAGATGGATTAGTCCAAATTTGATTGTATTTGATGGAGTTGGCATGGTATGAAATTTGGTCGTATTTGGCCGAATTAGGTTGAGTCATCGTAGGTCGAAATTTAGTCCAGTCGGACCTAGATCAAATTTGCCTATATTTAACCGAGTTAATTCTGACCAAAATTTGATCGCATTAGGCTAAGTCAGTCCCGAATGAAATTTGGCCATTTTCGACCAGTTCAGCTGCAGCCAAAATTTGGTCGTATTCATCCTAGTCGGCTCTGTCTGAAATTTGGTCGAATTCAATCGAATTTACCTTGCCCAAATTTGGCAATATTAGGTCGATTTGTTTCTTGACAAAATTTGGCCATTTTGGTGGAGATGGTCACGATCGAAATTTAGCAGTATTTAATCGAGTTGGTCTCGACCAAAATTCAGTTGAGTCGATCCTAATCGAAATTTGGTCATATTCGTCTAAGTTAGCTATGACCAAAATTTGGACATATTCAGCCGTGTCGACCCAATTGAAATTAAGTTGAGTTGGCCCCGACCAAAATTTGGTCGAGTCGATCCTGGCCTAAATTTAGTTGTATTCGGCTGAGTTAGTCCTAGACCAAATTTAGCCATATTTGACCGAGTCGGCTTTGGTCGAAATTCGATTGAATCTAGTCAAGTTGATCCAGACATAATTTTACTGAGTCAGACTTGACCAAAATTTGGACACATTTGGCTGAGTTGTCCCCGACTAAAATTCTTCAAATTTGGCTAAGTCGACCCTAGCCAAAATTATGTCGAATTCGACCAAGTCAGCCCCGACCAAAATTTGGCCGAGTCGGCCATGACCAAAAGTCAATCGAGTTAGTTTCATGTTGAATTTCAGTCAGTTGGCCTCAACTAAAACTCTACCAAATTCGATCGTGTTGGCCCTAAGGAAACAAGTTTTACAAAATTCAATTTAAATTTCTTTTAGGCTTAATTAGTTGGATGGTACTCATTTTTGTTCGGATGTTTCAATTTGGTCCCGCTTTTAAAAAAGTGTCAATTACATCCCAACTTTTTAAAAAGTGCTTCAATTTGGTCCTTTTCAGAAAAAAATTATTAACGACGTTAAGACCGTGCCAAGTGTCAGTTTGTAGTTTTTTTTTTTTTTAATTTTTAAAATTTTTTTAAACTTTTTTTTTTTCATTTTTTTTAATCTTTAGTCTCGAAGGATTAATATAAGACTACCTTTACTTGTTCTTTTGGTAGCTACGCGTATAGGAAACTTCCACTTTCAATGATGTATGTTGAGTATTTTTGTTGGAGCATTGTGTTGACGTTTTTATGGATGACTTTAGCGTGTATGGTTCATATTTTAATCATTGCTTGGCTAATCTTGTGAGAGTTTTTAAGAGATGTGAGGACACTAACCTTGTTTTGAATTTTGAAAAATATCATTTGATGGTTGATCAAGGTATAGTTTTATGTCACATTGTTTCAAGGAATGATATATATGTTGATCCTGCTAAAATTGATATTATTTAATAGTTACTTAACCTCTTTTGTATGAGAGGTTCGATCTTTTCTTGGAGATGTAGGGTGATGACTTTCACCCCAAGAGTCTACCTCATGGGCCAAGGATTAGGCCAACATTTATATGTTTGTTTTTAAATAATTAGCATTATATATGATTAATGTTTTGTTTGGTGTAATTAGCAAGTTTGTGGGCTTGTATTTTAGGTCGAAGTTCTTTTTGTTACTTTCAATTTATCTTTGTAAAATGTTTGGGCCAAGGATCAAAGAGAGTATGATGAGTGGCTGCATGGACCAAAGACCAACGCATGTGGAGTCAGCCTCACATCTTCAATTTGCCACCAGCTCAACTATTCCTTCAGTGCCAACCACTCTTTGGGCCAAGCCAAGTCTTTCATCCAACATATTGGGTTTGTAACCTCGACCATTCCCTCAAAGCCAATCTCACCAAATTGGTATGGAGCAATCCGCATACATCATCAATCTTGGGCCAAGCTCCACAAAAGCACGCATGTGACCAACAATGTTGCCAATCAAGCTTGGCTTGATTCCTTCCACACGTGTTCTGGAGTAGCCTAACCAACAACGGTCCTTTCAAAACATTTCACGAGTGGGTTAAGTTCCCCAACATTAGGGTTTTATTTTATTCACTAGGCGCTTAAACCTTTTCCCAGCTAGGGTTCCTTTATTCTTTCTTCTCCCCATTTGAGTTCTAGGGTTTTCTCTTCCCCTCATCCTTTAGATGCTAGGGTTTTTCCCTTATGTAGGATGACTATCCTTCGTATGACTATTAGAGTAGCACTTGTTCTTCTCTTTTCACAGTTGCCTTTCTTCTACTTACAAAAAGGCAGGCCATTGTTTCTAAGAGTAACTTTGATGATTAAATGTAAATAGTGTCTATGTATTTTCTTCAGAGTTCATCTTCTTCTCGAGAGATTAAACCTATGGTTGTCTAGTTCGACATGTTTTGATTTCAATGAAGAAGCATGGGAACAACCTACCCTCGTTTCAAGTCTTTTGCTATAAGATTCATCGATCTTCACCGATAAATCAATGATTGGAGACTTCATAGTGGATTTCCACTACTTAGAACGCAAATCTGGCGATTCACCGTGAGGCGAGGGTCATCATAGGGTTTTACAAGAGGTTCATCCAGGACTTTAGCAAGATAATTAATCCTCTCTTCAACTTGATGCAAAAGTATGTACCCTATGAGTTTGGAGATAAATGCAAAGATGCTTTTGACACCTTCAAAAACGGATTCACCACCATTCACATTATCTAGCCACCTAAATGGACAATATCATTTGAGTTCATGTATGATGCATCAAACTTTGCAATGGAAGTGGTGCTTGCACATAGAGATAGGAAACTACCACATGTGATATATTACGCTTCTAACAAATTGGACACGACTCAGGCTAACTACACCACTATTGAATAATAGTTAATTGCTGTTATGTTTGCGTTGGACAAATTCAAACTGTAGATACTCAGTTCCAAGGTAATTGTTTATACTGATCATGCTGCATGGAAATTCCTTATGAAGAAAGCAAATTTCAAGCCGAGGTTGATTGGATGGATGTTACTACTCCAAGGCTTTGATATTAAGATTCAAGAGAAAAGTATAGCACACAACTTAGTAGTTGACCATCTTATTAGGATTGAAAGGGTAAAAGAGGACAGCCATATCCATGATGACCTCCTTGATGAAGTCCTGTTGTCACAACCGAAATCGCGACGGGACGACGAACCAAAAAAGAAAATGAGTTTAACAAGAGATTTAGGAGTCGCCACCATAGTTATTCTGGAAAACTATGGAAAACCATGAAAATAAAACAAGTCTGCAAAAAACCAGATTTTAGATCTGGGAGTTGGTTACGTGTAGGGAAGGTGTTAGCACCCTATAGCGCCCGCCCGAGGGCGTTACCTTTAATTAAAAATGCAAAGTCAATGTGATTTTCAAAATGTTAATTTTCCCCAAAAACAATAAGACAAAAATGCTAAAATGAAACATAAATATTTTTTTTTTTAATTTTTTGGGTCCGACAAGGATTGAACTTGGTCCTACGTAGTCTCATTCAAAATGAGAAATCAGGGTTACGTAGTTCTTTAAAAGATATTTGGAAAATAATTGAAAAAATGATTTGATTTTTTTTTAGGTGAACCTAACAAGGATTGGCCTTACGCCTACGTATCTCACAATGGAGAATCAAGGATCACGTAGTTCTTAAAAGCTGGTTTGTTTGAAAATGTTGATGTTTTTATATTTTGAAAATTTATATATTTTGGTATTTTTGAATTACTTGAAAAATGGTGTCACACGACGCGAACGAACGGACAGACACCAAAAGAAAAGAAAATATTTTTGGTATTTTTAGAAAATAAGTGTCACACGATGCGAGCGACCGGACAGACACTAAAAGGGAAAGAAAACAATTTAATATTGTTTAAATTATTTGGAAGAAAGTGGCACACGACGCGAGCGGCCGGACAGACACAATAAAAATGAAAGAGAATGTTTTTTTATTTTTTTTCCATATTTTTAATTTTATAATTTTCAAATATATTTGTTTTTTTTAATAAATAAAAATAAATAAATAAATTTATAAAATGATGAAATTATTTAAGAGAAATAAAAGTGGAAAACGAAAATATGAGGGTGCGTGAATAATGTGGGAGGTGCATGAAGTAAATGAGGTGTGTTTATTAAAGGTGGTGGTGCGGCGAGTAAAATATAAAAGAAACCCAAAATAAGAATAAAACACAACTGAAAGGTGGAGTTAGTAAACCTGGGGGTGCAGCAGGTAGTTACTAGAGGGGTGTGAAGTGGAACATAGGTTGCATACAGTAATAGTAAACCGGACCAAAACAAAAATGGGTGTAATGCTAGCAAATACAAGGGGTGCGCAAAAAAAATACACAAACAACCCAAAATAAATAAATAGAGGTGCATAGATTAAAAACGGGGGTACATAAAGGTTGGCCGGCCCAAGGGAAAGGAATTGAGTTAATCTAACCCTAATGGTCCGTGATTCGTAAACCCCTCATCCAACATCAGATCCCTTCTCTCGAGTAGCCACCGCTTCCGTCGAACCTCCACCTAGCCGCACCTTCGAACTGTAATCACCGGCGTCGTTGCCCCCCATGGCCGGCCAAGACCAACATCGGCAATGTCGTTTCGACTTCGCTTTCCCTTCTCGGTCAGGGCTTCTTCGTCGCATCTCTGTGACCAACCAAGACCAAGAGTTTGCCGCCCTCGTCGTAGCTTGCCGAAGGCACCATCGGCGACACGAGCTTCCAACGACGTCGACGTCAAGAAACCATGGATGCTCGACCTTCGTTCACTCTTCCCAGGCGCGATTCGAGCGGCTTCCGCTTCCCCCGCAACCAAGACCGTCATCACAACGTCGCTGTCGTGAACAGGGAACACTACCGAAGACTCTAGTACAACTCTCTCCTTCCTCACGTCAACGTGGCTGAACCCTAGCACTAGTTTGCACTCGACTCACAATGACGCGGTGAAGCTCCGACTCGCTGGCGACATACTTTCTTTATCCTTCGGTTTCTTTGTTTTGATGTTGGATTGCGGTGATGAAAGGGTGTGTGACAGTGACGATGATTTCGTTTATTGGGTGATGAAGCAGAATGAAGATGTTGATGGTTTTACGAATGGGAGTGGAAAGTCAAGTTTATGGTTGGTGGTTCTTAGAGAGGCTTGATGTATGTTTGTATCTGTGCATGTGGAAGTGAGTGAATATTTGTTGTGAGAGCGTGAAGGTGGTGGATGAATGATGGTTAAAGGTTATGTTCCAAGTGCAGGCTACAGGAGGAGGAGTAACATGGTTTCGACAAAGGTGAATGAATGAAGGAAGGGAAATGACGGTGGTGATAAAACTTTGTTAAATGCTGAAGGTACGATGAGGGTATGAGGATGACGAGGGTGATAATGGAGGATTCAAGCAACAGTAACGTAGTAACGCACCCAACAAATTCAATAAGCCAAATAAATGGCACGCAAAATCCAATATACAATCACATTCTCAAGCACACAACTGCGGGTTCATTTTAAACATTCAAGCACTCAAGTATTCAAATGAAGTACCTACCTTGCGATCTCTATCAGTTGGTGGCTGGCTTCACGTCTCACGATTCTTTCCTCCTTGGCTCACTTGTTTCTCCTCTATTTTCCAAGAGCTATTCTCTTGTTTTCTCTTCCTCTTCTGTGATGAAAATATGTTTGAGCTCCTTTGTGCTAGGAAGTTCTTTTTTTTCTTTTTTTCAAACGGCTCTCTACTATTGTTATTATCATGCCAGTTTCCCATTTCACGTTTATTCGGTTTGAATTCTTTTCCATTAGTAAAAAACCTGAGCAGATTACCTTCCAGCCACCCTACTAACATATGACTACCATGCTAAGATCGCTTGTCTATCGTGCCAAGACAGCGATGATGCAGGGTGACGCAAGCTTCACAGTAATTCCATTTTTGTGTCAAAACCCGTAAAAAAGGCAAAGTATGAAGGCTGACCAAATATCCTTGCATGAGAGAGGAAGAGAAGGGACGTGCAGTTGACTTCTGTCTTCATTTGTTTTCATTTATTTATTATCATTATTATTATTATTATTATTATTATTATTATTATTATTATTATTTAAAAAAAAGGATAAAACGAAATAAAAATAAATAAAATAAGATTAAAATTAAAATTAAAATTAAAATCAAAATCAAAATTAAAAGAAGAATAATAATAAATAAATAAATAAAATAAACAAGATCAAATAAAATAAAACAAAATTAAATTACATTAAAGTTGATATGAGACAAAAGTAAAAGTAGGAATATATCTACACTCAAATTAATGCTCATTTTTTCCTATTTTTCCCTTCTCTTAATTATTATCAAAGTAAAAAAATTATTATTATTGTTTTTTACCCGGACGAAATTGGGTGTTGACACATGCTAGTTTTAATTACTGTGAAAGGTATGTCTCCAAAACCCTGGTTTACTGATATTATTAATTATTGAACTATTTCTATTATTTCTCACCCCTCTCAAAATATGAGAAAGCCAAGTTGAAAAGTGAGGCAAAGTATTATATGTGGGACAAACCTTTCTTGTGGTGCATTGGTAGTAACCAAGTCATAAGGGGGCGCGTTCATTAAGATACCTTGTGTGTTTGAGTTTTATCATTCTTTGCCTTATGGTGGACACTATGGCCCACAAAAAACATTTAAGATGGTGTTGGATTTATGTTTTTATTGGCCTATCATTTTTAAGGATGCAAGGAAGTGTATGAAAATTGTGAGTAATGTTATAGAACAACTAGATCCATTATCAATAGACATGAGATGCTTCAACAACCCATGTTATTATGTGAGGTATTTGATATTTAGGGTATTGACTTTATGGGTCTTTTCCTTTCTTATAGATTTTCTTATATTCTACTTGTTGTAGACTATGTATCCAAGTGGGTGGAGGCCATAACTACAAGAACTAATGATGATCAGATCTAACATTTTCTATATATTAGGGATACCCTGAGCCATTATTAGTGATTAGGGGAACCACTTTTGCAATAAGATGTTAGAGAACATGTTGAAGCAATATGGGGTTACACTTCGCATTGCTATACCATATCATCTTTAGACTAATGGACAAGTCGAGATTTGTAACATGGAAATTAACAAGATCCTAGAGAAACTGATGAGACCTAGTAGGAAGAATTGGGCCATACGATTGGATGATGCACTTTAAGCTCACAAGATGACTTACAAAGCACTTATAGGTATGTCACCTTTTAGGGTTGTTTTTGGTAAGGCCCATCATTTACTTATGGAGATTGAGCATCGAGCCTATTGGATCATTAAAGCATGTAACCTTGACTTGGAAGAAGTAGGAAAAGAGTGGAAACTTCAGTAGCAAGAACTATAGGAGATTAGACTCACAACCAATGAAATCTCAAAGTTCTACAAATAGAATGAATTCAACGTTGGTCATGAGGTGTTATTGTATAAATCCAGGCTAAGTGATAAGTAACACTTTAAATGTGAAGGGCCACTCATTATTACATAAGTATTCCCTTATGGAGCAGTGGAGATCAAGGAAGATTCTTCAGACAACACTGTTAAAGTAGACGAGCCCCAACAATAAATAAGGTTTTGATGATAAGCAAAAATTCATTCTTAATATGCATACACCACTTCACAAGCCACATGTCATAACTCACCACTACCTTTCAAGAGCTATATTTATAAAATGGTTGGGCAACACCTCTTCTAAGAGTATGACAAAGTAAATTCATATCTAGTAAATTCGATTTCTTACCAAATCTACAGTTAAAAACCTCTTTCAACTCATACAACTATGTATCTTTCTTTATATGAGTCCATTATTACTAGAGCTAAGATAATCTCATTTCAACTTTAACATCACTACACTTCACACATAACCACAAACAATAGTATTACTACCCTAGAAATCCCTACATTCTCATTCCATATCAATCATATCAGTTCATAATACAATTTGCAAGATTTAAACTAAATTCACCATATTATGTTGGTATATTCTTGTTAGCGAACAATTGTCTCGCTCAGTCAATAATTATTCACTCAGTGAGTGTCCACTAAAAGGAGACTCTCCCAACAAACCTAATACTTGCACAGTGAGAACATAACTTTGATGCTCTCTCACTTTGCGTTAAACCTTCTCGCTTGTCAATATGTAGGCTCGCTCAACGAAAGAGCACTAGGGCCAAATTCCTTAAAATTTTTTCAAGTGAGTCTCTCTTTTCCAATGAGTAAAGCACACACCTTGTTCTCAAACTTTTAGCAATTTTCGCTCACTTAGCTATGTTTTACTCGTTTATCGAGTATTCATCCTGCTACTACTTTTTACAAGCTCGTCCAACGAGTCAAAGCACTAGAGCTCTCTAACTTGCAAATTTTGCATTCTCGCTTAAAAAGCCATATATTCACGCAAAGAGCCCTAGGACCAAATTCCTTAAAAATTTGCCAAGTGAGTCAGTCTCTCTTTCCCAATGAGTAAAGCACACATCTTGTTCTCAATTTTTTAGCAGTTTTTCGCTCGCTCAACAATGTTTTTCTCGCTTATCGAGTATTCATCCTGGTACTGCTTTTTACAAGCTCGCCCAGCAAGTCAACGCACTAGAGCTCTCTAACTTGCAAATTTTGCATTCTCATTCAGAAAACCATATATTCACCCAACGAGTCTGCATAATTCTATAGTCGAATTCTGATATGGTTGTGCCTTTGACCAACCTATGTAGGCTTTTCACTCATTTTCAGTTAAAACACACAACAATTATAATTATATCACAACCTTAGACAAGTTGAGTCCTTAGACAAGTCCAGTTAGTTCACACAACCAATCAGAGGTACCATTAGTGCAGACAACTCAACTCACATATCACACATCAATTCAATAATTCACTTCATATATAGGCATCATTTGAATTAAAATTTCACACAAGAGTTCATCATAATACATCATCACACAATAATATATTTAAATATAAAACTAACTTTCCTTATCTGTTGTAAAAAACACCATTCTCTTAGAGATATTCCTAAAGTTCTATATCACATAGAATACTCTAACTACCTACATAGATTTTGGATCAAAGAACTAAGCATACCACCAAGATGACAACTAAATAAAGATTCACTTTAAGTTGATTTGAGGTACAAACATGCTAGTTGTACCTCAAAACGCTAAAATACATATAAAAATAGAGCAAAAATGAACTTACCATAATTTCATTTATAATCAAGGAGAAAGGTAGAGTTCTCTACATGACTCCACTAATAGTGACTGATCGTTAATCAGATTAATCAAAAACCTAAAAGAAAATAGAAGAGATTCTAAAGATAGTTTTTAGAAATATAAAATATTTTTATAAAATAAAACTCAATTATTAAAAAACGATTTATAATTAAGCTTTTTATTAATAAAATAATTGAGTATCATCGTTTAAAAACTATATCTACTCCTCTTTATCCATTTTATAAATCAATATTTTCTTAAAGAAAATATATTTTCTTAACATAGAGCGTGTGTATATATATATATATATATATATATATATATATATATATATAGTTTTTATATTTTTATTTTGGATTAATTTAAAATAAAAAATAAAATATTAAAACTAAAAGTAACGTGGCACAAAACTTTTAGATTATCCGTTACAGTGTTTAATTAGGCGTTATCTGCTGAATGATTTTAAATTTGAATAACATATTGAGTTTAATGTTATACTGTCACTTCCAAAATATATGAATTATCGACAACTAATTTCATCTTTAATTTGATTTATTTAGTAATTGAATTTGTTACTTAAAATATAGCGCGTATTGTTATGTATCAAAAGTTTATGTACGGCAAGAGAATAGTACGTAGAGAGATTTTAATTTAGAAAACCAAAATTTGAAATTCTCCAAATTTCGTAAGAGGGAAAAGAGACCTTTCGTATAACATTAATTATTAATGAACAATATAATAAAAGTTGTTATGGTGAAAAATAACTAATACAAGAGATAATTAATAAAAAAAAAAAGCTTATAAAAAGAGAAAAAAAATTCTAAAACAGGATATAATTTAGGAACGTTGAAGTATCGTAATTACATTTGAATCGTAATTAACGATTGAATAAAAGTCATTAGAGCACACTAATTATAGTTTGTTATTTTTATTAAATATTTACTTAAATTAATATTTAACTAATCAAATTAATATTATATTTAAATAAAAGATATACTTAGATTAACCTTTAAGTTCAGCTAATGATTTAGATAATTTTAACTGTTTATTAATGTATTTTAGTTAAATAAAAATAGTCTTAATTAATTGAATATTTATTTACATTCTTATGAGTACCCTCGTTTTGATGAGAAAAAAAAAAGTAATGATCCACTATTAAAATAAGTAGAGACTATTTCAAACTAAGTAAAACTAAACAAACAAGTAAGAAACTAAATTTAACATATTTTATTAAAACAAGTACTATTGTTTTAAAATAAACACAAACAAAAACCCATTCATAATATAATTTTCCTTTTTTTAAGACATCAACTAAATCCACAACAATAAAACCATTGCTTAAAACTATTCCTAGCAAGCACCCACACTAAAAAAAGGATATGAATTTGGTCAAAATAGCTTTTGCAACAATCGTTCTTGCTTTAATAGCTTGCAATGGTATTTTCCTTCAAAATATTGTTTGATTTTAAGAAAACACATATATGAAATTGTTATATTTATTTGCAGGTTGATGGTGAATGTAAAGAGAGTAATGAATGCAATTTGAGTTTACCTCACTACAAATCAAGAGTGGTTTGTGAAAATGAATCTTGCAAATGTGTTAAATCAAAGAAGCAATGTGATTCAAACCGCGATTGCTGGTCAATTTGTCCTCCATCATGTGTTATGGCTTATTGTAATATGAAAACTTACAAATGTGTATGCCCTTGTCATATATAAACATGTGTATTTGGGGATGAGATTACCTATCTATATTAATAAATAATTTATGTTGAAAACTTTTAGTCTTTATTGTACCTCTAAAAAATACATGTTATACTAGTTGTATGTATATAATCTATATAAATAAGGATTTCCAAAGAGAACAAGCTTAAATATAACAAAATTCATTAATTTATAAATTATTTATATTCAATATTTTGCATCACTAAATTATTTTTAATTTTTTCCCTTAAATTAAATATATTTATTTTGTTTTTGTATTTTATGAAAGTTATATAAAATTTATTTTTACAAATGACACATAAAATGCATGTCATTGTAAACCAGAAGTTTACGAATCAAAAAGGAATTCCTTGTTTGACATGATCAGTTGGGTCATCCTAGATCTATCATGATGCAAAAAAATAGTTGAAAACTCTTATGGACACCCACTTAAGAGTAAAAAAGTTCTTCAATCCAATGATTTCTCACGTAATACATGTTTACAAGAAAAGTTGATAAAAAGACCATCACTAGAAAACTTTAGAAATGAGTCAATCTCATCTTTTGGAATGAACACAAGGTGATTTTGTGGTCCAATGCACCCATCATGTGGATCATTTAGATATTTCATGGTTTAATTGATGCAGTAACTAAATGGTCACATGTTTGTTTATTATCAACTTGTAATCAAACATTTGCAAAGTATTAGCAAAATTAGTTAAGTTAAGAAATCACTTCCCAGATTACCCGTTTAAGAAAATTTGTCTTGATAATGCTGGTGAATTTACATCTTATGCTTTTCATAAGTATTGTATGTCAATGGGAATTGAAGTTGAACATCTAGTAGAACATATGTTCATGCTCAAAATGGACTTGTAGAATTATGAATAAAACGTCTAAAGTTGGTTGCAAGACCATTACTTATGAGAGCTAATCTTCCAATGACTACTTGGAGATATGCAATTTTACATGATATAGGATTGATTCGCATCAAGCCATCAAGTTATCATAATTATTCTATTATGCAGTTGGTTTTTGGTTAGTAACCTAATTGTCTCATTTAAGAAATTTTGTATATGATCGAATTTCTCCACCAAAAAGACTATGATAAGTCTTTAGAGACGATTGAGAATATATGTTGAATATGAGACATATTTACAGTTTGATTTGTCAATTTTCATTTTTGATGAATAAGTTTTTCCAACATTAGGGGGAGACAGAAAACAATTGGATAAGGATATTGGCTAGAATGAATTATCATTATCTCTCTTGATCCTCATACAAAAGAATGTGAACTCGAAATTCAAATGATAATTCATTCACAAATTAGTCAATCAATTATCAGATGTTTTTACTGACACAAATAGGGTAATTAACATATACCAACTGCTAAATGCTCCAAATATAATTGATATTAATTCATAACACAATTGAAGCGTGGTAAGCCTATTGGTTTCAAAGATAAAAATCCTCGAATGAGAAAAGGAACTAAAAAGACAAGATGACATAATTCAGGAGGTGTAAATCACAAAAGATTCATTTCACATAATTAATAATTTGGTTCCAAAAGAACCACATGTACCTGAAATTGTTGAAAATGATGAGATCTCAATAAATTATGTCATGAATAAGATAATATGGAATCAAAGTCAACGTTGACGATGTTTTTAGCATATAATATAATGATGAATGTTATGAGTGACAATGAGGATCAAGATTGTTGAAAAAGAAATGATTGGTCAAATGGAAAGATGAAATAGAAGCAAAATTAAATTTGCTTGTTAAACAAAAGGTTTTGGGACCTGTAGTCCGTACACCTGAAGGTGTAAAACTCATTGAGTACAAATGGATTTTTGTGCAAAACAATATTATAAAGAATGATAATTATATGAAAATCTCTAAACGATTTAATTTAACCAACAATGCAAATTCTAAAGTGGATTATTCAATAAAATTGAAGAAGTCTCTTTTATGGATTAAAGCAATCAAGATGTATAGTTGTCCTTGTAAGTACTTGTTAAAAGAAAGGTACTTATCATTGTATTTATGTGAAAATATCGAAAAATGAATTTTTCATAATTGTTGTTTATGCATATAACATAAACATCGTTGAAACTCCTAATGAGTTCACAAAGGCAATTGATTGCTTAAAGAAAGAACTTGAGATGAAAGATCTTGGAAGTACAAAGTTTTGTTTAAGATTAAAAATTGAGTATTTAAATACAAGTGTTTTTGTACATCAAGAGATTTATATAATGAAAGTTCTTAAAAGGTTCTATATGGACAAGTTATATCATTTTTTCACTTCAATTGTGAGGTTGTTAGATGTTGATAAATGTCCTTTTAGACCTCACAATGATGAAGAACTTCTTGGTTAAGAAATATCATATTTTTAATGTTATAAGAGCACTAATGTATTTTGCTTATTGTACTCGACTTGATATAGTATTTACTGTAAATTTATTAAGCAACATATAATTCTTCACCTACAAGAAGACATTGAATTAGTGTAAAACATACATTTCGTTACCTTAAGGGTACTTTGAATATAAGCTTATTTTACCCAACTAATTCAAAATCAAATGAGTTATGCAGATGCAAGTTATTTATCTGGTCCTCACAACGGTTGATCACAAACATGATATTTCTTCACATGTGGTGGCACAATGATTTCATGGCGATCAGTGAAACAAACTATAATAGCAACATCGTCAAATCATGCAACTTTTAGCATTACATGAGGAAAAATGGAATCAACAACCATATATAAAAACAACAGTTCATGTATTGCTCAATTGAAAGAAGGATGTATTAAAGATGTAAGTTTACATGAGGGGGAGAAATAGAAGATGTGATGAATAATATTATATCGAAGAATGAAGAATGATGTGCCTTTTTTCCTTGACTAAGTTTTTATTTGGGATTTTTCTTAGTAAGGTTTTAACGAGACACGTTTTCTGATCAATAGACACCCAAAGAGGAATGTTATGAAATTTATGAATGTCCATTAAATTGTTAGTACTAACAATTTAGGTCATATATATATATATATATATATATATATATATATATATATTAAATGTATAAATGCCAACTATATTCTAATTTGATGAAGAAATCAATTTAAAAATATTGAAATTAAGTAACTAAGAGTAGTTACATAAATGATTATGATCCTTGTACGCGAGCATGATATACATCATTTCTGCTTTTTCAAAAGAGAAAATCTAGAGGAACCCTCGTGCTTTGGAAAACAAGGTACCACTTTTTATCTACTATTCCCAATAATAAAATACGCTACTAGTCTTTTGAGAATTTGGAAACTGAATGTTTATATTAAAGTTCATTATATTTATGCTTTCATAAAATAACAATCTGACATCAAAACGAAATTAATTTATGATTAAGGCCATGGAACCCAAATTACGTGAAATCTCAATTATGTGAAATTGAACCCTAATCAATCAAAATCCCCAATTATGGTTTTTTCTCTCTCGTTTCTCGATTGTGGGTTTCAAACCCTATTTTTCACATTTGGGAACAAAACCCCAAATTCCTCCATCCCATAATTCTGGTGTTCGCGGCTTCTATCTCCGGCGAGAATGGTGACCGCGTGGACACTGGTTTTGCGACGTGGTGATGGTTCATCGTGGCGGCCTGGTTTTGCGACGCCGACAACCCCTTTTCCTCCACTGGTTCTGGGTTTCCTGTAGGTTCTGGTTATGGGTTTCCTGCTTTTCAGTAGCAGCGTTGGCGTCAGAAGTTTGGTACGTTCGCTGCAACGGTGGTGGTGCTGCTTGCTAATGGCGGTGGGAGGCGCGCTGCTCCTTTCTTCTTCCTTGGCAGAGGCGCAGCGATAGTGGCAGCGGTGGTCTCTCTTCCTGCAACGGAGGCTCACGTGGAGTTCGTGTTTTACGGTTGTGTTCGCGTCTCCGACGGGGTTGATGTGCCCGCTGCAGCCGTTTCCCTGTGCTCACAAAGGTGGTGGTGCCAGTTGCCCGATCTGGTTTTGGGTCTTTATCGCGGTGGCCTGCGTTTCGTATACCAACAGTGTTAGGGTGGCTTGCAGATATGTGGTTCTGGTTATGGTTTCTTTTGCAGGTCCGGTGATGGTGCGTCACGGCGGTGGAACTGCTGGGGAGGACTTGCTCTCTCGTGAGGGTGGCTTCGCGAGCGTCGTCCTGGTTTGCAATAGCCTCGCGATTTAGGTGAAGATTTGGTTCGCGACAGCCTCGCGGTGCTGGTTCGTCGCCAGTGAAAGCGGCGGTGGCATTTGGTTTGTGTTGGCTCGTGGTGCCAGTCGCAGGATAGGCTCGCGTTTTGGGTTCGCATTAGTGCTATCAAAAACCCCAAGGGCACAATGATTGGTCTCACTTATTGCAATAATGGATTAAGGATGGGCTTTTTTCTTCCTTTGTTGATTTGAACTCCTGGATCAACAAGTCAAGCTACAGAATTAAGTTCGTCTCTCGGTTATTTTACGCCTGTGAATCCGTTTGACATAATGAAGAATTTTGGTTTCACATAAGATGACTTTGTGGTGTTGCCCAAAATGATTAAGGCGACCCAAATGAGTATCCTATCCTATCAATTGGAATTGTTTTGAAAATCAAAAACCCTCTCGTATGCCGTTTATAACTATTCTGTGATTGGAAAAGTGTGCATTTGGAAGCACCGTAGGTTGTATGAAGTTTGATGGGCATGATTAAAAGTGCAATTTACTGGATTAGCGAGAGGAACGCACACCATTGATGCAAGGCATGCAACATATATAAGTGCATTAAAGCAATCAAAGCTTCATCACGTTTATTTATTTATTTTAAATAAATAAATAAATAATTTTGGTTTAGGTGAATATAAATATAAATATATTTGGTTTTGGAATAATTAAATATTCAAATTTTGGTTTAGTTTAACATTTTTTATGAGCAAATTGAATTAAGATGTCACCAAAATGAACTCTCTTGAGGAGATAGTTTGTAAGAGATGTTAAATGTTTGTGTTTATGTATATCTATGCAAGTATTGGTTGGCCCAAAGGAAGATTAATATTTGGCTAGATTGTATACACACATGTAATGATAAACATGTGATAATTATAAGGTTTGACTTTGTCGATGATAAATCAATCCAAATATGAGTTTGTTGTTGGACATGCTTTATTATCAATGTTTGATCATTAAACAAGATATCACTAACAGTTAATATTACTATTCAAAGACTTGATATTAATGGTGCATTAGGTGTCTTGAGATGGGTTAAACAATTATTTGAATTTATTTATTCTTTTTAGAATGTGAGCTTAATTATATTCTCTTGTTCTAAATTCAGCTACAATTCCTTTTATATTTGTCAACCTGAACCCAGTTCCAGTTCTTAGTGGAACAAGTTTTAAGAACTCGGGTGAGAACATGTATATTGTTCTTAGCTGCAATCTTGACCTTACACTAAGGATTGAGAAATTCACTTCTTCTACGGACTCTAGTATCTCTAAAGAGATAAAAGGATATGAGAAGTGAGATCGCTTAAATCGTGTGAGTCTTTCGTTGTATGTTTTGAGGTAAATTTAGCTTTAGTACTAAGAAATAGTTAGTGGTTAGACTTTGGTGTAACAACTAACATCAGTGTTTCAATGAAGGGTTACATAAGCTATCGAAAGTTAATTGATTCTGAAAGATGGATTATGTTGGACACGACAAATCGGTGAAGGTGAAAGCTATATGGGGCATTTAGATTATTATTGTGGATCGATTTTTATTTGTATTTTAAAGACACTTTTGTTGTGTCGTCATTTAGACAAAATTTGGTTTCAATTTCCTGTATGGATAAATTAGGTTATTTGTGTTCGTTTGGAAACAATGAATTCAAGTGGTCTTTAAATTCAAATATAATTGGAACCATTTCACTTTTAGGTAATGATAATCTATATATGCTTTATAGGTGATGTCCTTGTAGTGAATCCTTCGATATAGAATAGTGTGGTACTAAGCATAAAATTGAAAATATTGATCCAGAGAGCATTATGGCACAGGCGTCTAGGTCACACCTCTAAGAATAGAGTTGAACGAGTTGTGTCAAATGGGATCTTTGATTCCATTGACATCACAAACATTAATGTTTGTGTTGAATGCATTAAAGGTAAACAGACCAAATCAACGAGATTAGAGGCTATGCGTTATATAATCCCAAATTAAAGAATAAGGTTAGCGACTTCGTCTTTGAGGAAAAATCGGTGACAATTCCAGGTCTGATTCATACAGTTGCTTTTGATGAAGCAAGTTCAAATCCTCAAGAACAAACTCAAGATCCTCAAGAACATATGCTTCATGAGCCAGTATCTTTGTGGAGATCATTGCAAGATCCTAATTCGAAAAAACGGATTGAAGCAATGAATGAGGAGTATAAGTACATGCAAGACAATAAGGTTTGAGAACTTATCCCATTACCATAAGGTGTGAAACCCATTGGTTGTAAGTGGTTTTTTAAGACTAAGAGGGATTCCAAAGGTAATGTGGAGAGGTATAAAGCTTATCTTGTGGCAAAGGGTTATACTCATAAGGAAGGGATTGACTTTAAAGAGACTTTCTCTCCAGTTTCTCTGAAAGACTCTTTTATGACAATCATGGCTCTTGTTGCACATTATGATTAGGAGCTTCATCAAATGGATGTCAAGACGGTGTTTCTCAATGGCAACATTGATGAGATGAATTATATGGTGCAATCAGAAAACTTTGAATTAGGAGACTCAAAGAGTATGGTTTGCAATTTGATAGAATCCATTTATGGGCTAAAATAGGCATCTCATCAATGGTACCACAAATTTCATCAAGTGATTCTCTCATTTGGTTTCGAGATGAATGTTGTTGATGATTGTATGTATCACAAATTTAGTGGGAGAAAGTTCAAATATGTAGTCATAGAGAGTTTGATATATATCCAAATATGTACTCATCTGGATGTAGCACACATAGTTGGGCTATTAGGCAGATATTTAAGCAGTATCATTTGGAAAGTAGCCAAAGGTGTTATGAGGTATTTTCAGAGAATAAAAGTTTATATGCTCACATACAGGGAGTCAGATCAATAAGAGATCATTAGGTATTCTGACTTAGATTTTGCAGGATGTTATGAGTCATCAAATAAGGAATATGACTAAGGGATTTTGTCGCAAGGCTGCACATTATGAAGTAATTGAAAGCCCACATAAGTTATACTGTGACAATAAATCAATTGCGTTGTATTCTAACAACAATAAGGTACAAAGTGGACAATTTTCAATATAGAACAATAAGGGACAAACTCCATGATGAAAAATCCTCTTACTAAGGTACTTCCAATCATGGTCTTTCATGAGCATATTGCTCATATGGGTGTTTTATTGTTTGAGGAATCTTTGGTTTAGTCGGAGTTAGTCACTTTTATGTGTTTAGTGTTCTATGTTTGTTTTATGCATGCCTGCAATGTCTTTGGAGAAACTTTGGATATTATTCAGAAACTACACTATGTATATTAAGGTTACTATATTAATCTCATTGAGATAAATTAAGGACCAATTGAAAATAGACGTGTACTGATCACCTTCACGTAATTTTCATGCTACACATGTCATGATGAATCCATGTCATTGGTTTTGTCAGCATTAATGATCATTGTCAGGTTTAGTTGCGATTAATGCAATTAAAACTATTTTGGTTCTATATGCGGATGTAATCAACGGATAGAATCTTTTGAGTATACTCAAGGCATATAATGACAATTTTGAGCTCATAAAGTCTAACACATTTATAAGGATTTATAAGGATATATATATATATATATATATATATA